>QRFC01000930.1_pt1 | contig 25795 bp, 29 predicted proteins | sample 1861061 | NCBI WGS metagenome assembly QRFC01 (sample SAMN09711282, study PRJNA482702) | Human gut metagenome, whole genome shotgun sequencing project.
GAAGTCGCTGTCGTTCTCAAAATCGGTGGAGCTGCATGACAAAGTCATCGGGCATTATCTGAACATAAAACACTATCAATAAGTTGGAGTCATTACCCATCCTTCAATAAACCGCACAGTTGCTCCAATAAAGATTGCCAACTTGGGGCTTTATCATCAGAAACAGCCTTTGAAAATCCAGTGCCTGTAAGAAAGCACAGCCTATGTGTAGCTGCTGCATAGGCAATTTCTATATACTCGCTCATTACTTACTCCATTTACTTATAGTTCTACGGAGAAGTATACCCTAATGCATTGACGTTTATAGATAATTTCCTTTTCCTGTTAATACTCCCTTAGGCACCTGTTTTTGTGCCAGCGTTTGGGTTCCGCGAATTATGTTAATCAGAGGGCTTAGTAACGATGGTTCCTGGCGTGCCTCAACTTCTCCAGCCATTGCCCTGATGTAGTCTGCGCTGGCAACGTTGTTGTATTCCGTCGCAAAGCAACATAGTAACGTCAGAACATGCTCTGTCGTTATTTCGCTCCAGTTGATGTTGAAAAATTCATCGCCTTTTTTGTCGTGTTCGGAATCGAAGATGCTTTGGTGGAGGATGTATTTGCCGGATTCCTTGCGCGGTAACTTGATTGCTTTCTGGCGTTCCAGCTCCTTATAAATCTGCATTGCCTCAATTAGTACCGGCCTGCCGTTCATGAAGGGATCGCGCAACCTTACACGCTGGCCAACTCGACCAGTAATAAAGCTGTTTTCCTCTTCCACCAGCACGATAAAACCCTTTTCCTCTTTTTCTCGCAATTCGCGCAGCAGCTGGAGTTCCATATCGCGACGGCGTTCAGGGTAGCTGGTCCGCTCAGCCATTATTAGCTCATTGTTGATCCATGCAGCAGTCATTGACGCCGGTTTGCCGACGCTCATCGAAACAACGCATATTTTCTTATCCATAGCGCCCCCTACAAAAAAGAAAAGCCACCAGCGGCGGCTTAGCAATACAACTGAAGGTAGCGCCCGGTACTCAGACTGTGCCGTCCATGGAATATTTGAAAAGGGATCCATCCGTACCGGGCATGTGATGATTCTGACTGAAGTCACTTGTCAGTTGTCAATTATTTCAGATTAAAAATAATATATTTATTAGTGCATGATGTTTGCCATCTCATAGGCGTCAGCCAGCAACTCCATCTCTGACTTGTTCAGCAAGGTGAATTCTTTCTTGCCTCCAACCACACCATCGGCATGAACAGGGACCAGCCAGGGGTATTTTTCTCTTACTTCAGCCGGTGCTGCATGCTGGTGGTGCCATCTACAAAGGGGCAATTGCTTTTTGTGACAACCCGGCGCGGTACGACCGGAGATATGGTGCAGAGATACCTCTTCAGATATTACTCCATGCATGTAGCAGGCAATGCAGGGGAGAGCGCCAAGAGCATTGGCGATGCTCCGTTCCTCCGCTGTCGATGTTCGCCCCTTCAAGCCACGAGATTTTATCTTTACCGCACTTTTCCGCGTTTTGCTGGCTGGTGGGCGCTCTTTCTGTTTAGCGATACGGCGGACGATAGAATCCCGCATTTTCTGATATTGCGATTCTCGCCAGGCGGGGTCAGCCAACTTTTCCCGTTGCCGAGCGATCGCTCGTTCTCTGGCTGCCTTCTGCCACTCGCGGCGCTGTTCAAGTTTTTGTTCGATTGTTTTCATATGGCAAAAAAAAAAGGCGGCCTAATGGCCGCCAATGATGTCAAGGAGTTAAGTAATGGCAACGTCTTCGTAGTTGACAAAAACTGCGGCTTAATTATAGCAATCAATTAGAGCAATGGTAGATATTTTGTTAATCGCGAATCACATTTTTTCACTTCAGTACCTGTGTGCTATACTCCTTCTTGATTGATTGGATGCGGAATACAAACCCGCTCTTTTGTGCAGCCTGGCTCCTTGCCAGGCTTTTTTTATTTCATCATGGAAGCTGTTAACGCTTTGGATCTTGCTGAACTGATTGAAAGGGCATTGTTTACCTTACCCAGGAGTTCGCCAAATTCCACCATCACTCTAGTAAGCCCGCGCCGCGCTTCCTCCTCCGTTGCATTCATCACAAAATGTTCAGCACTCCGCATGCTTTTAACGGGGAACGCAACAGATATCGAGTCGATATCAGGCATCCTATCGCTCAACTTTACGGTGACAATGACAGATGGTGACTGAATTTGAGAGCTTACAGACAGCACCACATATTTTCCGTCTATTTTGAAATCCTTCCGCATGCGTCACCATAAATATCAAATAATTAGAGCAATCAAGCGCAAATGAACGACTAATCGCCATCTTCCAGCAGGCGCACCATTGCCCCCGTTTCACTATCCAGGTTACGGATATAGTTCATGACAATATTTACGTTGGTCCAGCCACCAGCTTGCATGATCTCCGGTATTGAAACTCCGGCGCGGGCCATATCTCGCGCGGCTCCGACACGGGCACTGTGTCCAGACCAGGCCAGGTATCTCTGACCAGAGTCATCCTTAGCGCCGTAAATCAATCGATGAGTTGCTTCAAAAATCCCTTCCAGGGCGCGAGTTGATAGCTGGCTGGTGGCAGATGGCGCGGCAACACCATTTTTTCTGACACGGCAAAACAAGTAGTTATTCGGATCATCAGCCACACCAGAGACAGAAATCCATCGCTCAACCAGTTTAGTTACCCCCAGGCTAAGTGCCTTCTCTACACCAGCGGTGCTAACCAGCGTTTTCGTTCTGCCAATATGGATTAACATTCTCCCACCGTCAGTACGTGAGATATCTTTAACCCTGATCCTGGCAATTTCTGCTATACGTAGCAGGGTATTATAAGCAATCCCAAGAAATGCCAGATTACGTATATCCTGGCAGCGATCGCTATTTTCCATGAGTGAACGAACCTGGTCGAAATCAGTGCGTTCGAACGCCAGTGCCTGTTTTGCACGTTCACCGGCATCAACGTTTTCTTTTCGGATCCGTCGCATGACCAGTGAAACAGCATTACTGTCACTTGGTCGTGGCAGCCCGGACCGACGATGAAGCATGTTTAGCTGGCCCAAATGTTGCTGGATAGTTTTTACTGCCAGACCGCGCGCCTGAAGATATAGAAGATAATCGCGAACATCTTCAGGTTCTGCGGGAAACCATTTCCGGTTATTCAACTTGCACCATGCCGCCCACGATCGGCAAACGGACAGAAGCATTTTCCAGGTATGCTCAGAAAACGCCTGGCGATCCCTGAACATGTCCATCAGGTTCTTGCGAACCTCATCACTCGTTGCATCGACCGGTAATGCAGGCAAATTTTGGTGTACGGTCAGTAAATTGGACATTTAACACTCAGATAATGGTTTTAAGTAAAGTGTACAGGATCGGCTCTGCCTTTACCTGTTTATGGTTCTCGTCATAGAAACGCCAGCGACCGCGCGTGCGTTCTATTTTCTCTTCACCGCGCGATAATGACAGTTGACAACTATCACGATCAAACCCTTTTGCCCGCCAGTAACCACGGTTTTTCTCAAGCTCAAGATGAGTGGACACTTTAGCAGCTGAATATCCCATTTTTCACCTCTGATTGATTAGGTGGTGCTAAGTGCGCTACGCGAAATCTGGAGCACTAACACTGCCAACATTTCGCAGATTTTACGTAGCGCAACCTTGATCAAATGATCAAGTGATCACTATTTGACCTGATAAGGCATTGAACTGTATGGATTTACAGGTAAATTGATCATGTTCAATAACCCTTAAGATAACTTCGTATAATGTATGCTATACGAAGTTATTAGGTCTGAAGAGGAGTTTACGTCCAGCTGCATATAAAAATCAAGAATTATTAGAGCAATAAATTTTGAGAGAAAAATCCCACTCCACCAGCAAAAAACTGGATTGTTTTTCATAGTTGTTTGACAATTGCTCTAATAAATTATAGTTTTGCCGCCGTTACGTAATACGACTTTGGATTCACTATTTAATGTGTCTTCAGCGTTGTAGAGCGGCTCAGAAGGAAATGAGCAAACAGGGAAACCTTATACAACGGCATTACAGCTATGCATTGCTCATCTTACACACAGCGCAATGTTGTTAGATTACCCCAGCATGGATCATGGGTGAAACAGTAGGTCAGAGCTTCAGGCTCTGTGTTGTCAATACAGTGAGGCATAATTATGGCTTTCATTCAACCAACCATCGACGACGTTAGACATTGCTCTAACGCTTTATCTGTAGACCCTGCCGAAACCGACGCTGCCCGCGCCATTGCTGAACACTACTCAAAGATATCCAATCAGGAGTACCGCATCACCCAAGACGACCTGGATGACCTCACTGACACAATCGAATATCTCATGGCAACTAACCAGTTAGACTCACAATAAATGCACTAATAAATCTATTATTTTTGTTTGATCTCTCTATAATATAGGTCAGTAATGACCGGTTTTCTCAGCCGGGCGTTATTGACCATGTCAATTCTGGAGGAGGATCAATGATAAATTATGTCTACGGCGAACAACTGTACCAGGAGTTCGTCAGCTTCAGGGATCTCTTTCTAAAAAAAGCTGTTGCACGCGCCCAACACGTTGATACAGCCAGCGACGGTCGTCCTGTACGCCCGGTTGTCGTTCTACCGTTCAAAGAAACTGACAGCATTCAGGCTGAAATTGATAAATGGACTTTAATGGCGCGGGAACTGGAACAGTACCCAGACCTCAATATCCCAAAGACTATTTTATATCCAGTGCCTAACATCCTTCGCGGTGTGCGTAAGGTTACGACTTATCAGACAGAAGCTGTGAACAGCGTCAACATGACCGCTGGCCGCATTATTCATCTGATTGATAAGGACATTCGCATCCAGAAAAGCGCGGGGATCAATGAGCACAGTGCGAAATACATAGAGAACCTGGAAGCAACAAAAGAGCTAATGAAGCAGTACCCGGAGGATGAAAAATTCCGTATGCGCGTACACGGCTTTAGCGAAACAATGCTGCGCGTCCACTACATTTCCAGTAGCCCTAACTACAATGATGGTAAATCAGTGAGTTACCATGTGCCACTGTGTGGCGTGTTTATCTGCGATGAAACTCTCCGTGATGGAATTATCATCAACGGTGAATTCGAAAAAGCAAAATTTAGCCTTTATGACTCCATAGAACCGATCATCTGCGACCGCTGGCCGCAAGCAAAAATATATCGCCTGGCAGATATTGAAAATGTAAAAAAACAAATTGCCATCACTCGCGAAGAGAAAAAGGTTAAGTCAGCCGCATCAGTTACGCGCAGCCGTAAAACCAAGAAGGGGCAGCCAGTAAACGACAACCCCGAAAGCGCGCAATAAATTATGCCCGGCATCAACCGGGCATTCTTCCATTATTCAGCCGCCACCGGTTTTAACAAGCCAGCATCGAGCAGTTTACGCGTCAACCACTGCTGGCCTTTACCCGTTAATTGGGGCGTCAGCCGTATCTGGTAGCCATTTTCATCATCCAGCACCACTTCTTTCACCGTGAAATACCCCGCGTTGATGTACTGCTGGAACGGCACATTTTTACGTCCACCGGACGCTATCAGGATGCCGTTCTCCCGTAACCAGGCAAACAGCGCGTTTTGCTTAAGTCCAACAACCTTTGCAAAATTCCCAATCAGGATCCCTTTAGCTACTGATACCCGGTCGGCAAAATCGACCTTAGGAGCGGCGGCCACCAGCTGCTGATTTAGCTGGTGGGCTTTCTGTTCCAGAAGCTGCTTTTGTTCAGCCAGTTCGGCAGCCAGGCGTAGGGCTTCTGGTAATGTTTGGGGGATTGCAACCGGTTGCTGTTCTTTTTGTCGGAAGTAGCTGTCTTCCAGTTTTTCAAAGAATGCCCATGCTTCATTTGTGTCCACGATCTTAGACATGCGTGCAGCGCCGCGCTCTGTCCAGAGTGTAAGGCTTCTGGCGTTCTTACCAACAGAGTAACTTCCAGTTACTCTGTTCTTAAATTCTCTTAATTTTAAACCAGTTAGAAGAAAGTAATGCTTACCTTCTTCAAAGCGGTCAAGGTTGCGAGACAAATTGTTGCGAATATTGGCTTCATCGACCCCATACCCTCTAGCAAGAGTTTCGGTTGTCACGACACGTACTCCCTGCCATTCCAGAACGGGAATTTCATCCGGCTGATTCTGAACAACCACCAGTTCCGATTCCTGAACTGAAGGTGCATAAATTTTTTCTGATTTAACGTTAGTTGCTTTCATTCTGTGTGCCTCCTTGCGTGCTTCGGCTGCGACGGTTGCGTAATTCAGATGACCCTGTTCGAGCAGGTATTCTCGGATATCGGTTAGCAGAATGCGGTGAACCGCGTGTTTGTCCTTTCTCCGGTAAAGTTGTTTGGTGATCATGAAGTAGTTGGCAATAACGCCAGGTATATCCCTGGTACTGATACAGGCAGTGTGCTGTTCAATTGCCTCGATCATCTCTTCACGGGTAACTAACGATGTTCTCATAGTCCCTCCTGAGCAGAAGCGTTAACAGGGAGGCACCAGTAACTGAGAGAATTGCGTGAATCAGTGGAAAAACGGGCAGAGAAAATACATGGGGCGTCAGGAAGTTGAGAACGTGCCTCATCTTCTGTCGGTGCAATAACGAAGTGATAGTGACGTTTTTGGCAGGAGTAAAAGCGCCAGATAAATTCAGGATGAGCAGGGGTAGGGATAGTAGCCACAATGGCAGCCTCCTTTTGCTAATTTAAGGAGCTACCGCGTGAGGTCTCAATCTCAATGGCGGTAGCACTGACTGGGTTGAGACTACCGGCGCAAAAGGGAACCGGCCTGCCTTTCGGCAGCCCAGCCAGCACTACCATTGATCTCTGAGCTAAACGCTACGTATGGCTGTGCGATGGCATGACACAAAAAAAAGACGCTTTTGGCGTCTGTGTCGCCTTTTGCATTATCCGGGGTCTCAATCCCGGCACCCGTTTTAATGAGGTGCCTGATAAGCATAAACCGAAAATGCCTCAAGGCGCAAGATGTCAGGTTCAATGTAACATCGGCAGTCAAAAATCACAATTTATTAGAGCAAGTATTTATTCATTAAGCCATGCCAGAGCTTCATCAACCTGCGCTTCGTCTTCGACGCTTAGCACCTCATCCTGGGGAACATAATCCGCCAGCATAGCGAAACAATATGTATCCCAATGGTCTGGTGAGTGCAGGTTGAGCTTTTTCTTCATGTCTTCCTTAGTCATCACCCGCCATTGACCTGCGGAGTTAATCCCTACAGGGATTTTCGACGCTTCCTCAATAGTTTCATTACCCTTATCCAGTCTCATACGACCAGATTTTACGGCCTCTGCGGCTTGAACATTGGCATAAGCACGCTTATCAAAGTACAGGCTCTTATCTTCACGGCTATGCATCTTTTTACCCCAGCGTATGCGCTGTACGGTAATACCATAATACTCGTACATCAGATCCGCCGTTGCTTTACCCAGGCCATCGCCGTCTATCGCTATGGTGATATTGGGGAATCGCTCAGGATTACATTCTGCGAAAATTTTGGCGGCAAGCTGCGTTTCTGTAACGTCTGTGTATTCCAGCATTCGATAGTTGATTACACGGCGTTTATTTCGCTGGCCGGACACCATCATGATATTGATAACGGACTTATCCCGTCCTGTACCACCAGCAACGTCCACACATGCAAGCCAGCCCCATCCTTTGGCAATCTTGACTTTCCGCCGCGTCGCACGTTCAACCTCATCACGTCCAAGAAGGAATCCGTCCTGTGATTTAGGGAATAGGCCGCGTACCTTAATCATGTACATAGGGTTATCACGCCCGCCGTACTCCGCCAGCTTCATTTTGATAAATTCTGGCGTTACCAGCGGTGATTCCTCACTGTTAAGCGTGATCGCCGTATAAACGCCATCTGGGTTACCAGGACGCTTGGCCAGTTTATGGTGTGTATCGTAGAAATAGCCGCTTGGGCGTGTAGGCTGTGACAGTAATAAGATGCGGTTATCCTGTCCGGTAAGAGCACCAGTGATGATACCGAAAGCTCTATCACTGACACCGGAGGCTTCATCGATAATATACAGAAGATGATCTGCGTGTTCACCGGCGAGAGCTTCTTCACTTCCCAGACGAAAGCCCTTCGGTACTACAGTCCATACACCTTTACCAGTAACCTCATAGAAAGCGGTTTCTGTCAGAACAAAATAATCAGCAAGCCATGGAAAACGGCTGGTGGCAGTAGCCCAGTTTATCTTGATGTACTTGAATATACCGGTCATTACCTGCTGAATTTTGTTCGCAACGATAATGGCGCGGGCACCGGGATACATGATTATGAACAACATGATCATGATAGAAGTCATGTCTGATTTCCCGGTACCGTGACCAGACGAAACAGATGTCTTGCTACCCTGTTCCTGCACAGACTCAATAATCAGATCCTGCTGCCAGGTTGGTGTCTTCCCAAACAACACATCAGCGGCCGCAATCCAGTCATAACGATATAGCGCCACCAGCTCGCGCCAACGTGGGTCCGTTACGCAACTTCTGGCCATTAATCATCATCCCCGTACAGTTTGCGGGTAACTTCTTCGTCTTCCTCCTCGTCTTCGTCCAGCTCCTGTTCAAGCCATGCTTCGTTTGATATGCCTTCCGCATCGACATCACCATAACCACCTGTATCGACGATACCGGCAATTTCTTCTCTACGATGCTCAATCCACAATGCGGCATCAGCGCGGCGGCTGGCGGCCCGTTCTCGTGCGATTTTATCCAGATCTTCAAGGGATGGAGCGCCAGATGCTGTTTGGTTTTCCTCGTCATCGGTATTGGTCTTAGGAGCACGCAGATCGGCTTTGATTTGCTCCAGCATCAGGGGCGGAACTTTCCCACCATGCGCCTCGATGAATTCAGCTGCTTCCAGCACTGACCAGTTATTTTCACGCTTTCGTTCGTATGCCAGCTTAACAATGCCAGCTTGCCCCATAGACAAAGCGTGCTTTTCCGCCTCCCGGCTTTCTTTTCGATAGTTATTCCGGATGCTGTAAATGGTGTTGATCAGGCTGCTTATCTGCGCGGAACAGCTGTTTAGCATGCTCGCGATACGGTATTCAGGCGGAGTACCTTCATCATCGTCTTTTTGCTGATCGCACATTTCCTGCACCAGGCGAATACACGTATCCCTGGCGTTCTCCAGCATAAGGAGATGAGAAAGAGACTTTTCAAGAAGAGTGGTTTCCAGAACATCGGCCCCGGACTGACGCAACATAGCGCGCGCGGCCTTCCGCGCTTCAACGTTATCTATCAGGTAATCGCCAGCTTCGAATTCAAAGCGTTCACCATCATCATCCAGGGTGTCGCGTTCCAGGCGATCACGTAAGGTCCGGTGGGCGCGGGTGATCACGTCATGATCATCTGAACGATCATTTATGCGCTTATTTTGGCGCTTAGCGTTCTCGACTGCGGCACTGACAACAGCATTAACTCTTTGTTTTTCAGCTATTTCAGCCACAATGTGATCACCTGCACGTTGATCATTAGCGTGATCAATGATCATGCTTTTTAGAGGCTTCCTGACTGGCTTATTTGGCTTGCGGCTGTCCGCTGTCCTGGTGTCTTCTTTGAAGGCACGGAGATAACGACGTGCGGTATTAGGGTTAAGATTAAACTCGGCGGCATACTGTGCGATGGTGTAACCACCATCTCGCGCCAGGCGAGCAAAATTCTTCTTGTGATCGTCCCAGGTCACTTATGCTTCCTTTCGTAAAAACTCTTTTTGACGCGAGGGTAACGAAAGTCACATGTCAAAAGGCCCGGAACGGGCAAGCAATCAATCAGATACGTGCGGATGTGGCATTACCGTAATGACGGTGCTGACGGGCTACCTTATTGAAAAGTTGACGCGCCATTACCCAAGGCTGGTGTTCCCGGCGTTCCTTTTCGTCCTGCGTCATATAGAGTTCGTTCTGGAGTTTTTCATCAAACCGGCGCGGCGCGCGGCTGCGGCGAAAGAATTCAGGATTCAGAGAGTGGATCTGAAATCTACGTGGGCGTGTACTGTCATCAATCAAAACAGACGAATACTTAGACACAGCGATAGCCTTTAAGCGCAGATAAACATCGCGCTTATCGACATCCAGATGCGGGTATTCCTTTTCAAGAATTGCTGCGAGTTCTTTCGCTGATAGAAGAGATTTAGTGCGGATCATGTAATCCGCAATCTCGTACGATGTTATTCGTGAGTGATTTATTTCCATGAAATGGCGTCCCTGCCAGTTAAGTAACATCCTGTCACCTACTGATTAGCCCATGTCAACTAATCAACGTGGAATATAATACCCTCAATTAAAGAAATAGCAATACATTAGAGCAATTTTATCTAACGCTCGACGAATGACTTGTGATAGCGCCGACTCCAAGCGCGTAATCAAAGAACAATCGTTGATGCATCGCCAGCCTACCGTGCGTCTTCTCCCAATTATCGCGGTCACGCTCAATATCACGCTGGCATGACTGGCACAGAGGAATAGCATAAATGTCATGCGCGCATAATCGACTATGACGAACGATATAAGGCGTAATGTGAGCGCCAGCTCCCGCAGCTCCACACCCACAGCATGGACGGGAAGCAACAAAGTCCATGTACTCAGGTAATTTTAGCGATCGCAGTTTTGGTATTTTGAAATGCGCCATGCCAGGGTCGGAGTCAACATCCACAGGGCATACTTTTGCACGCATCGGCGCGGCGCGTTCTTCCATCATCTGAACATATGCTGTAGCGCGATCGTCATACGGGCGAATATCCGCCTCTTTCAGTGGTCCGCTATCCTGCGGAGTAGCCTTCATCTTATTTATTGATATGCGGCAGACTTCTTCCGGCATCAGGTGCATCATGTTGCGCATGAAAGCCCACCAGCACAGCTCCTGAATACTTAAATCATGGCTATTTGAAAGGCCCATTTCCTGACGGGCGACATCCAGTATCCAGTTAACGCGATTATTGTGCAGCGTTTCTTTCAGCTCATTAAAACCACGCATCCGGTAATGGTTATCGTGATGCCAGCACAACAACACCGCGCTATTGTCTCGTTCAGCGTGGACAATATGGTTGTCACACCAACTACGATCTGCGGCCTGGCATTGACCCTCTTTCCTACGCAACCACGCCACCAGCGCGTCAATTCCACCAATACGGCGAAACAGTTCATCGCTGTTAAAAAACGGCTGCAACGCCTCATTTGTTGCCATGGTTTGCTCGGTAACAACGAGGCCGTCTTCCATGTGCTCGATTAACTCACGCGGCACCGGCTCCATAATAAATTTACGGCCAGCCTCCACCAGCTTTCTGACCTCCTGATCCACTTTGAACGTGGCGAGGCCAAGCTCTTTCTGTACAAAGGGAGTAATTACGGCTTTCACATCACACCTTTAATCACTGATTGGGCTTTATCTGCTGCCCGGCATTCTCTGTTTAAGCACTACCATTTCCTGACGGCATAACACAGCAATAGCGGTCCTAGCACCAATTTGCTTACCAACCAGGTATTGCTTTACCTCGCGGCGACTCACGCCATCAAGAAGCATCTTTAACGCTTCACGGGACAATTTGTTGTATTTGCGTGCCATTAATCTACTCCGCAGAACCATACAATCTACGTAACGTGTCGGCGACAGAAGATACAGATATCTCGCCAGTCGCAGCGCCTACAGTAAGGTCTGCCAGTTCAGGTGAATCAAATACCTGCACCCCGTTACGGCGTAGAAATAACAGCGCACTGTTTAGCGCGGTACGCTTATTGGCATCATTGAATATATGCCCTCTCGCGGTAGCCACCAGGTAGGTGGCGGAGACTTCGAAAAGGTCGGTAATCTCTTCGTAGGCAACTCTGGCCTGAACTCTCCCGATAATGGCCTCTGCCCTACCCGGATCTGACATTCCCGGCAGGCCGCCGTAGCGGCTTATATTCGCATCATGAAGCGCAATAAGTTCTTCCGGTGATATATGCCTCATTATCGGTTAACCAGTTCCTTGTTGGTGGAGTCCAGGGTGTCAAACAGGGATGCAAATTCAGCATCCAGCGCCGCTTTTTTGTAGGCTTCGAAAGTAGCCTTGCTGACAATTACTGCTGGCTCACGGCCTCTGCGGGTGATTTCAACCTCTTCCCCGGCCTCAACATTGTTGAGCACTTCAGAAAGGTTGCCGCGCGCGGTACGGAAGTTAATGGATTGCATAAATACCTCGTGTACTCGTTATGTGTACACAATTATAAACTTCACAGGCATAAAGCACCAGCACTTTGCGGCTTAACAAACCTCTAGGCAGATCATTCGTAGCCTAATGTCCGAACTGCTAAAGCATCCAAGTTGCTGTAGAATCACCGCCAATTACATTGGCCTGAAATAAGTGGATGAAAATGACAAGTATTCAACAACGTGCAGAGCTTCATCGTCAAATCTGGCAAATTGCTAACGATGTCAGGGGTTCTGTCGATGGATGGGATTTTAAGCAATACGTTCTGGGCGCACTTTTCTACCGTTTTATCAGCGAAAATTTTTCCAGCTATATTGAAGCCGGTGATAACAGTATCTGTTATGCGAAACTGGATGACAGCGTAATTACTGATGATATTAAAGACGATGCCATCAAAACTAAAGGCTACTTCATCTACCCCAGTCAGCTTTTCTGCAACGTAGCGGCGAAAGCAAATACCAATGACAGACTGAATGCAGATTTAAACAGCATCTTCGTTGCTATCGAAAGTTCTGCTTACGGCTACCCTTCAGAAGCAGACATCAAAGGTTTGTTTGCTGATTTCGATACCACCAGTAACCGCCTGGGTAACACCGTTAAAGATAAAAATGCCCGCCTGGCTGCGGTTCTGAAAGGGGTTGAAGGGTTAAAACTTGGTGACTTCAACGAACATCAGATTGACCTGTTCGGTGATGCCTATGAGTTCCTGATTTCTAACTATGCGGCAAATGCCGGTAAGTCAGGCGGTGAGTTCTTTACACCGCAGCACGTCTCCAAGCTGATTGCACAACTGGCTATGCACGGGCAGACCAACGTTAACAAAATCTACGACCCGGCAGCGGGTTCCGGCTCACTGTTGTTGCAGGCTAAAAAGCAGTTTGATAACCATATCATTGAAGAAGGCTTTTTCGGACAGGAAATCAACCATACGACCTATAACCTGGCACGTATGAACATGTTTTTGCACAACATCAACTACGACAAGTTTGATATCAAGCTGGGCAATACGCTGACTGAGCCGCACTTCAGAGATGAAAAACCGTTTGATGCCATCGTTTCTAACCCGCCGTATTCGGTGAAATGGATTGGCAGCGATGACCCGACGCTGATTAACGATGAGCGTTTTGCCCCGGCTGGCGTTCTGGCCCCCAAATCCAAAGCTGACTTTGCGTTTGTACTACATGCGCTGAACTATCTTTCTGCCAAAGGTCGTGCTGCGATTGTCTGCTTCCCGGGTATTTTTTACCGTGGCGGCGCTGAGCAGAAAATCCGTCAGTATCTGATCGACAATAACTATGTCGAAACCGTGATTTCCCTGGCACCGAACCTGTTCTTTGGCACCACCATTGCCGTCAATATTCTGGTGCTGTCTAAGCATAAAACGGATACCAAAGTTCAGTTTATTGATGCCAGCGAACTGTTCAAAAAAGAGACTAACAACAATATCCTGACCGATGCTCATATCGAACAGATTATGCAGGTATTTGCCAGCAAGGAAGATGTTGCCCATCTGGCGAAATCTGTCGCGTTTGAAGCCATTGTAGCGAATGACTATAACCTGTCAGTGAGCAGCTATGTTGAAACGAAAGATACTCGCGAAATTATCGATATCGCTGAGCTGAATGCTGACCTGAAAACCACAGTCAGCAACATAGACCAGTTACGCAAAGATATTGATGCGATTGTAGCTGAAATTGAAGGCTGCGAGGTGCAGAAATGAGCGAGTTGAGTTATCTGGAAAAATTGCTGGATGGGGTTGAAGTTAAGTGGTTGCCATTGGGGCAACTAGGTGAATTAGTTCGTGGAAATGGATTGCCTAAGTCTGATTTTACCGAATCAGGGGTTCCGGCCATACACTATGGTCAGATATATACTTTTTACGGATTATCTACTGAAACAACAAAGTCATTTGTTTCTCAGGAAACGGCGAAAAATCTTAAAAAGGTTAACTCTGGTGATGTTGTTATTACTAACACAAGCGAAAATTTTACTGATGTTGGTAAGGCGCTTGTTTATCTAGGTAAAGAACAAGCTGTTACTGGTGGTCATGCCACTATTTTCAAACCAAATAACGCTATTATTGGAAAATACTTTGCTTATTTCACGCAAACGGATGCTTTTGCAAATGAGAAAAGGAAATACTCTAAAGGTACTAAAGTAATTGATGTATCTGCATCTGATATGGCGAAAATTACTATCCCTATCCCCTGTCCGGAAAATCCGGAAAAATCCCTTGCCATTCAGTCTAAAATCGTTCGGATTCTGGACACATTCAGCGCCCTGACAGCAGAGCTGACAGCAGAGCTGACAGCAGAGCTTAACATGCGTAAAAAACAATACAACTACTATCGTGACCAATTGTTGAGTTTTGATGATGAGCAGGAAAAACCTATTTATCTGGAAAAATTGCTGGATGGGGTTGAGGTTGAGTGGTTGCCATTGGGGAAACTAGGTGAATTAGTTCGTGGAAATGGATTGCCTAAGTCTGATTTTACCGAATCAGGGGTTCCTGCCATACACTATGGTCAGATATATACTTTTTACGGATTATCTACTGAAACAACAAAGTCATTTGTTTCCCATGAAACGGCGAAGAAGCTTAAAAAGGTTAACTCTGGTGATGTTGTTATTACTAACACAAGCGAAAATTTTACTGATGTTGGTAAGGCGCTTGTTTATCTAGGTAAAGAGCAAGCTGTTACTGGTGGCCATGCAACTATTTTCAAGCCAAATAGCACTATTATTGGGAAATACTTTGCCTATTTCACGCAAACGGATTCTTTTGCAAATGGGAAAAGGAAATACTCCAAGGGAACTAAAGTAATTGATGTGTCTGCATCGGATATGGCGAAAATTATTATCCCTATCCCCTGTCCGGAAAACCCGGAAAAATCCCTTGCCATTCAGTCTGAAATCGTTCGGATTCTGGATAAATTCGACACCCTGACTAACTCCATCACCGAAGGTCTCCCGCGTGAAATCGAGTTGCGCCAGAAACAATACGAATACTACCGTGATTTACTGTTCAGTTTCCCGAAACCTGAAACTGTCAGTAATTAATTGACCATTGCTACCGATCGGGCCACCTTAACACCCGGTCAGTATATAGACTATTTTTTACGCGCCGGAAGTCACTCTTAACGCCCTTCCGGCTCTTGCCAGGCGGCACAAAGGATGCGCTATGACTCATCAAACACACACCATTGCTGAATCCAATAACTATATCGTCCTTGATAAGTACATCAAAGCTAAGCAAACAAGCGACAGCTACCAGAGCGAATCGGACCTGGAACGTGAACTGATTCAGGACCTGCGGAATCAGGGTTATGAATTTATTTCCGTAAAATCACAGTCGGCAATGCTGTCCAATGTTCGGGAACAGCTTCAGAGCCTCAATGGTGTGATGTTTAATGACAGCGAGTGGCGGCGCTTCACGGAGCAGTATCTGGACAACCCCAGCGATGGTATTCTGGATAAAACCCGTAAAATCCATATCGACTATATCTGCGACTTTATTTTTGACGACGGGCGACTTGAGAACATCTATTTGATAGATAAAAAGAATCTCATGCGCAATAAGGTGCAGATTATCCAGCAGTTTGAACAGACGGGTTCTCATGCTAACCGTTATGACGTCACGATCCTGGTTAATGGTTTACCGCTGGTGCAAATCGAACTAAAAAAACGCGGGGTGGCGATTCGTGAGGCTTTCAACCAGATACATCGTTACAGTAAAGAGAGTTTTAACAGCGAAAATTCCCTGTTTAAGTATCTGCAGCTGTTCGTCATTTCTAACGGCACCGATACCCGTTATTTTGCCAACACGACAAAGCGCGATAAAAACAGTTTTGACTTCACCATGAATTGGGCGAAATCAGACAACACGCTGATTAAAGACCTCAAAGACTTTACCGCTACCTTTTTCCAGAAACATACTCTGCTGAATGTTCTGGTGAACTACAGCGTTTTTGACAGTAGTCAGACGCTGCTGGTGATGCGACCGTACCAGATTGCCGCCACCGAGCGCATTCTGTGGAAAATTAAGAGTTCCTTTACAGCGAAGAACTGGTCAAAACCGGAAAGCGGTGGGTATATCTGGCACACTACCGGTTCTGGTAAAACCCTCACCAGCTTTAAAGCCGCGCGTCTGGCAACAGAGCTGGACTTTATTGATAAAGTCTTCTTTGTGGTCGACAGGAAAGACCTCGATTACCAGACTATGAAGGAATATCAGCGTTTTTCGCCAGATAGTGTTAACGGCTCGGAAAATACCGCAGGTCTAAAACGAAATCTGGATAAGGACGATAACAAAATTATCGTCACCACTATTCAGAAACTTAATAACCTGATGAAAGCAGAAAGCGACCTGCCTGTATACAATCAGCAAGTGGTGTTTATATTTGATGAATGCCACCGCAGCCAGTTTGGAGAAGCGCAGAAAAACCTGAAGAAGAAATTCAAACGCTATTATCAGTTTGGTTTTACCGGCACCCCTATTTTCCCGGAAAACGCCTTAGGCTCAGAAACAACCGCCAGCGTATTTGGTCGTGAATTGCATTCGTATGTAATTACCGATGCGATTCGTGACGAAAAAGTGCTCAAATTCAAGGTGGACTACAACGATGTGCGGCCACAGTTTAAGTCTTTAGAGACAGAAACTGACGAGAAAAAACTAAGTGCGGCTGAAAATCAGCAGGCGTTTCTTCATCCCATGCGTATTCAGGAAATCACGCAATATATTCTGAATAATTTCCGCCAGAAAACCCACCGTACCTTCCCTGGCTCAAAAGGTTTTAATGCTATGTTGGCAGTAAGCAGCGTGGATGCTGCAAAAGCCTATTATGCGACGTTTAAACGGTTACAAGAGGAAGCAGCTAATAAATCGGCTACCTATAAACCGCTGCGTGTTGCGACAATCTTCTCCTTTGCCGCTAATGAAGAACAAAATGCCATTGGTGAAATTTCCGATGAAACTTTTGATACCAGCGCAATGGACAGCAGTGCTAAAGAGTTTCTGGACGCTGCAATTCGTGAATATAACAGCCATTTTAAAACTAACTTCAGCACCGACAGTAACGGTTTTCAGAACTACTATCGTGATTTAGCCCAGCGGGTTAAAAATCAGGATATCGATCTGCTAATTGTCGTGGGGATGTTTTTAACCGGCTTCGATGCTCCAACATTGAACACGCTATTCGTCGATAAAAACTTGCGTTTTCACGGCCTGATGCAGGCATTTTCCCGCACCAACCGTATTTATGATGCAACTAAAACCTTCGGTAATATCGTCACTTTCCGGGATCTGGAACGCTCAACTATTGATGCCATAACGCTGTTTGGTGACAAAAACACCAAAAATGTGGTGTTAGAAAAGAGTTATACAGAGTATATGGAAGGCTTTACTGATGCTGCTACTGGTGAAGCTAAACGCGGCTTCATGACAGTAGTTTCAGAACTGGAACAACGGTTCCCTGACCCTACCAGTATTGAAAGTGAAAAAGAGAAGAAAGACTTCGTTAAACTGTTTGGCGAATACCTGCGTGCCGAGAACATCCTGCAAAACTATGATGAATTTGCCACGCTAAAAGCCCTGCAACAAATCGATCTTAGCGATCCTGTTGCGGTAGAAAAATTCAAAGCAGAACATTATGTGGATGATGAAAAGTTCGCTGAATTGCAAACAATTCGTCTCCCTGCTGATCGCAAGATTCAGGATTATCGTTCTGCCTATAACGATATTCGCGACTGGCAGCGCCGCGAGAAAGAAGCTGATAAAAAAGAAAAATCAACCACTGACTGGGATGACGTGGTTTTTGAGGTCGATTTGCTGAAGTCTCAGGAAATAAACCTGGATTATATCCTTGGACTGATTTTCGAACACAACAGACAAAATAAAGGCAAGGGCGAAATGATCGAAGAGGTCAAACGCTTAATTCGTTCAAGCCTGGGGAACCGGGCGAAAGAGGGCCTAGTGGTCGATTTTATTCAGCAAACGAACCTGGATGATTTACCAGACAAAGCCAGTATCATTGAGGCATTCTTTACGTTTGCTCAACGCGAACAGCAACGTGAAGCAGAAGCATTGATAAAAGAAGAAAATCTCAATGAAGATGCAGCAAAACGCTATATTCGCACGTCTTTAAAACGCGAATATGCCACCGAAAATGGCACAGAATTAAACGAAACATTACCAAAACTTAGTCCGTTAAATCCGCAATATAAAACGAAAAAACAGGCAGTTTTCCAGAAAATCGTCTCGTTTATTGAGAAGTTTAAAGGCGTAGGCGGAAAAATATAGCCAAATTCGTGTTTTTCTTGCGGGTTCTTAATTAAACCCGCAAGAGACCGTGGGGTTCCAAATGGCTAATATACTCCCCTTACCCATGTGCGACGATGCCGCCAAAAGTGATAGAGAACAGCCAGAAATAGATCGCGGCCATAATGATTTTGAATGCCGTGTTCATATTTTCAGCTCCTGTGATTGATTGGATACATGCCGCGCCTTGCGGCATGTTTTTATTTTCACTTTCTCTGTTTTAAAAATCAATATTTATTAGAGCAATTATTGTTGATGGAGAAGCGCGTTTTCATACTCCCTGACCATTAACGTAAGCACGCCGTGCCTCCTGAAAACACGCGCCACTTCAATCTTATCTTCCAGCGCGAACGCGATTTTACTTAGACTAATTTTCTTAAGGAGATCAATCTTTGCTGGGCCGTCATTTCTGTCATCGGTGGCAGGACGCATAGATAGCAAAGGCTCAGCCCCGTTTGTTACGTACTTCCGCAGCCAGGCTCGTGTTTTATCCCTTGCGATCTCACAGCGCCCGGTTACAAACCAGAGCGTGTAAATGCTGGACAACTGGCGCACCATATCAATAACTGGAGTGATGGGAGCATCAGTGTCACAGGCAAGGTTAAACTCGTTCCAGTGCTCTGTTAATGCACCTTTGCCAGGTGGTGGAAGTAAATGCAGCCTGTCTTCCGTTGCCTCTGATATCGTCCCATCAATATCTACTATGACGATGTACGGACGTTCCTGGTGTGCGTGTTTATTGAAAATACTCAAATGCCCTCCTCATTGGACGAAAAAAATGCTGGTGGGAGCACTCCACCAGCATTAAAAGTGACACTGTAACTATCAGCGAACGTAAATAGTGCCGCCGTTCTCTTTTTCCCATGCATCGCTAATCATACTGAAGGAACCGAGGAAAACATCGATGCCGTTACAACCGACGGAAGCTTTAGGGAAAGACATGGACACTAAATTGGTGTTCACGTTTGTGGTGCGGTAGGAAAAGGAGCCACCAACCACACCGGTACGAGTGGCCGTTTCAAAACTGGCTGGGCTGGTTGTCGTCATCATGCCATTGAAAATATTACGCATGGCGTTATCTGCACCGGCATTTTGTGAAATTATCGCAGTGCAAACGACTAACGACAAAAGTAACTTTTTTGCACAAGCTTTGAAGTTAGCGTGCATATGGGCCTCCTAAACTGCCACCCGCATTCAGGTAGTTCACCGGGTCCGCCGTAGGCATATCGTACCCTTCCAACTTCTGATCCATTATTCGTTGCAATAAGAACGGGTCGGAGTCCATTTCTGATTTATTTACAGTAATTACGCCATCTTCGCCGATGGTATATTGACGCTTAACATCTAACGTGGACTGGAATGAGGCATCATCAATCAGGTTCATGCCCTTTGCAGCCAAAATAATGGTATTTTTGAGCTCCTCAGCAGTAATCATACCTTCGCTAATTCGTTGCGCTGATGACCCGTCTTTCGACACAAGGAAAATAGTTGGCACTTCGCGAATTTTAAATTGATCAATAATCTGCGCATTAGGTACAGAAAAATCCTGGTACAACCCATTTTGTAAAGGTCTGCCATCCATGCTGACAGGAAGAATTTCGACAGAATAGTAATTCTGCATAAACTGGAGAGTTTGACTTTCTTCGTGGCAGAACTGACAGGTACTCTGGAAAAAGAAAAAGAGACCTGATTTTGTGAAAATATCTTTCATAACCGTTTGCTGGTTTTTTTCCACCACTGTACGGTGTGCATCAAGGGCTACCTTCTCAACCGGCTGTCTGCGTTTTTCTGACATCATTGGGTTTTTAAGAAAATAATCCTTCGACTTATCCGAAAAACGCGTACCGATGTCCAACATTAAACGTTGCGCTGTATAAAACCGTGATAAATTTTCAGGGGTCGGATTATCCATTGCCTGAGTCAAAAGCCGGGGCATATTGTCCTTTAGCCACTTTGAATTAAGCTCAATCTTTTCTTCTTGTACTGACTGAGGTGAAGATGAAAGTGGAGGCGTGGTCTCCATAATTTCTTCTTCAGTTTTCCGGGCCGGGTCGTCATACCAGAAAAAGCCTTTCTTAAAAGCCTGTCCTGACACGAAGGGGGTGTCTTTGATAAGGGACTGGTCTTCATTTGCATGGACCCCAGTTATAAACAAAGACATCAGCACTAACATCTTTGAAGGTATTAACGTTAATCGAGTCATTCACCGATCTCCTCATGGAATAGGGGTATGATGGCATAAAAAAAACACCAAGAGTTCGATAACGGTGTGGATTTCATTAGTTAAAAAACAAGAAATGTGACTACAAACCCTCACTAAACGGCAGTTAATACCGTGTCCCGGTAAAACTTTATCTCTAAGAGAGAAGTGGATAAAAATATTTAAGAGTACAGAACTGTGAATCCGCAATATCATTCAGACAATAAATCACAGATTAAGAATGCCCCCCCCAACTTGCTTATTACCACGTAGGGGATTTTATATAATTGATTACTAGCGAGAAGTAATGGTTGGGCAGTCTCACCACAAAACATCGTCTTATCATAGTCAGTATTGAATTAAAGAATGAGAAATTATGTTAGTAATGCTTACATAAAATTAAGGCAAGAAGGATAGAGTAAACAAAGAACAACTACGCTTGGTAGTTATATTTAACACAATATGCTTGATATGCGTGAGAACGGAAGCTATCTGAAAATAAACAGCAACATGTAGTACATGTGGAAAAGTACGCAAGTCAAAAATTTTATAGATAAAGACGAAACCGTCTTTAGATTTTTGATCTCTGCTTAAAACCACTCACATAAAGTAATAACTAATCTAACTCCTCCTGGGAATACCGTACTATTGCAGATGCCGTTGACGACAATCTACACCGAGGGCAATGAGTATCGTTGGTATATGGAACAATGTAAGGGCGCTTACATTTCGCACAAGTTTCTAGCTCCTCAATTTCTTTCATTGACGTAAGAATTTCAATTATTTTATTTACCTCAGGGGCGCATACGAAATAACCAAGGTTATGCAGCACGCTCATGATGCGGTTAAAGTCAATATTGCGAAAGCTGGATTCCGGATGAATAGGATCAAAACCGAAATAGTTTACAGCGACATCAATAATAGCAGAAAACGCTCTGCGGTTATCCGCGCGACGACTCCACCCACAAATGCCTTTTTTAACGTGTTGTTGAGGTTCGGACCTGAAATCAATATTTTCTGCAACATGATTGCCATAAAGTATTCTGATTGAATTTTTATTTGCACCAAGTGACATCGTTTTTGTAGCGCTCAATAACCTGCTAGCTTTAGTTTGATCGACTTTAGCCATATTCAATAATCCTTCAAGAGCACTTTATTTGCTAATGAGTTAAACACATCCTGACGGTGACACGTAAACATAGTGTCGTAACGCAGTAGTTCCATTAAGTCATCACTAACTTTACCCAAACGAATGTCGGCAGATAATTCGTATGCCCAGGCGAATACTTTAGATTTTAACGTAGTGCTATCATCCCCCAGTCCTGGCGTAAAGGCAATTGTTCACGGAAAGAGAACAACATCGTTAATTGCTTTAAGTGATGAAACGCCAACATCTTTTATTGCATCTGCGGTGGCAGGCTTTAATCCAAAAAATATGCTGACAAACTCAGGTGCAAGCATTGACATAAAGAAGATTTGAATAAAGTAATCATTTTGTATATCTACACACTTAGAGCGTAACTGCTGAATTTTTGTCGGATTATAAAAGTCTTCCCGGCCACACAGTAAAGTAACTTTTTCCCCAGCATTGTAAATACCGAAGTCAGCATCGTCACTGTCATATTCTCGAATAACGTTAGTGTCACCATCGACAACAGCCATAAAAAATTATCCCAGGAAATCTCTTTGCCTAAAGAACGTGGAACGAGGAACGAGGAAACTTCCCGGACGAGTTTCAACTTCAAATGCATTATCAGTCATTGTCCCAAATCCGTCTCCAAATAGACGGCGTTGCAAGAGTGGAGACCCTGATTGATACGAAGAAGATCCATGGATAGGCAATAACATTAGGAATGCACGGTAACTACGAATAATCGAAACCTCGGTACGTAATAGTTTACCGAGCAAGTTACGCGTTATGTTATCTGATTCTGACATGTCGGATTGTCCTTGAGTCAATACAATAGTACAACTCTTCTACATGAAATTAAAGTTTGGTTTTTTGAAGTATGAAAAGCTACTTTTGGAATTTTAATACTGCCGATTTGAGTCTTAAAACTAACCATTCAACCATTCGCCTTACTTGTAACACTTTTTAAACAAACTGACCAGAATTTTATCAAAAAAAACTGAGCTTGCTAACGAACTGTGAAGCGCTTAAAAAAATCGCAAAACTTGCACTGTTATCGGCAGAAAGCAGCAATAACCTTAGCGATAAGAGCGAGCTAGCATGAATATTTTTCCGATTGATTAACAATGGCTATTACATAGGGTCACTTTTTGCTGAAAAGTGACCCTATGGAGCCTCGACATAGGATCACTTCTTTGTGAAAAGTGACCCTATGTAGACAGGACATAGGGTCACTTTTTTAAAAAGTGGCACTATGCGCAAAAAACCTAGGGTCACTTTTGATTAAAAAGTGGCACTAGATATATGTATAACTTAGTAAGTAAAACAGCACTTTTCAAATCACCGGATCAGGAATACCCATTGCAGAAAAAGCTACTTTTCTGCCGAACATAAGTACACCCCGCTATGCCGTTCCCGAGCTCATCTGGTGTTATTCACTATCGGTATGCATCGCACCAACGACACGCCCCTCATAATTCTCAGAAAAAAATCACTGAAAAAAGTCCTGTTTGTGAAAAAAATAAAAACCACTTCGGTATAGTGATTTCACATCAGGAGGTCACATGTCTAATTCGAAACTAATAAAGTCACTTGAATTATCGCGCAGCTTAATGCGTTCACAAATCGAGGCTCTGCGGGAGGAGGCTGAAGACTTGTGTACAAATTACTGGATCGAGTGGAAAGAACGGAATCATCTGGAGATTAATTTACCCCGGCCTAGCAATACACTAAAACGTGAGTATCTGGGTTCGTATGCACCGAAACTAGAATTAATTGGTAATGCGAAAAAAGTCACTATCACCTGGCATAAGTTCAGTCCGTTTAAAACCAGGGCACCCAGCTATATGTCGAAACGGGTTTCTGCGATGAAAAACGGAAAATATTCAAAAAGCTGCTTTGTTAATCACGCGTCTTGGGAATATGAAATGATCGAAAAAACGGAGGGATTACTGGAACCCTACAGAGAATTACTTGAATTCTATCATGCTGCATATATCGAACTGGGACGGAAAATCCGTAAATACTCAAAATATAAGGTGGCACAATGACCGACGTATCAATAAATGAAACCGAGCAGAAAACTCCTGATGTAAATGCCCGCACCTCTCAGGCATCTGACAATACCCGCAAAGTCGTGCAAAGTAAAAATGAACTTTACGGCATGGCCACAGTAACCATTAAGCCAGGTACTCCCGATTTTAACCGTTTCCTTACGGCTCGGAATCGTTCCGTAATTAGAGGCTTTGATGATGTAAGTATTGCTATTTCATCATTATTCAGGACGGTTAATACGATAAGGCACCCCGAATTGGTGCAGGCAATTCAGGACTGGTTTAATGAATTGCACGACGAAAATAATTTAATGAAGGAGAATCTGGAACACCATATCGCCACTATTCACGTTGATGAAAGTGATCCATTCTTCTCATCAACTGAGTTTTCTCCGTTCCGATTTGAATCGGTCCAGTTAAACTTCAACAATCAAAATACAATGCGTTTTTATAAGCACATCTTTGAAATGAACAACCTTCTGACCCAGATGTACAAATTCAACTCTCTGGGTCAATTACCGGTTAGCGATTACAACGTAATGGCGCACAATATTATTCGAAGTCTCAACATGTATATCGAACGGGTTAAGAAAACACTTAACGTATCCCGTCGTGTAAAAGGTGCTTACAGTCCCGATGAGTTTATCGAAAAGGTAAAACAGTACAAAAGCGTGCAGGCTTATATTGCTGCGGAACTGTCTGGTAAACGCCGCTAAGGATTATTTGATGAATTTCAGGGCGATCTTCTTAAGTATGCAACGAGTTTTAGGCATCTTCTCCAGACGGGAGAATGATGTAGTTGAGTTAATAAAGCAGGCCCCTTCGAGTCTTTCGCCATTTGCTCAGATTGTAGGGGATCAAAAATACACTGTGCCAGATCACCCGAATCTTGAAGTCCTGAAATTCATTGAATACCCAACCCGACCTGCGGGGATACAAACCTTTAATGAGCAGTCTATTCTTTCTCTTTATAGAGATAAACTGCACTCTATTTCTATGATGCTCGCAATAAGTGATGGTGACATCCGGGAGGATGCCTTTACCTTTACCAATCTGGTTTTAAAGCCACTGATTGAATACATCCGTTGGATTCATTTACTTCCTGCTTCAGAAAACCACCACCATAATGGTATTGGCGGGTTGTTATCTCACAGCCTGGAAGTGGCAATGATTTCTTTAAAAAATGCCAATCATTCTGAACTGCGCCCGATTGGGTATCAGGATGAAGAAGTCATTCGCCGAAAAGTCTATCTCTATGCCGCTTTTATCTGTGGTCTTGTGCATGATGCCGGGAAGGTATATGACATAGATATAGTAAGTCTCAATCTGAGTAAAATTTTAACATGGGCGCCAAGCTCGCAAAGCCTTCTTGACTGGGCGCGTGAAAACAATGTTGTCGAATACGAAATACATTGGCGGAAACGTATTCATAACCAACATAATATATGGTCCAGTGTTTTCCTTGAAAGAATATTAGATCCTGTCTGTATGTCATTCCTTGACCGGGTCAAAAAGGAACGCGTCTATGCAAAAATGGTTACGGCACTGAATGTCTATAACGACGGCAATGATTTTCTTTCCAAATGTGTAAGAACCTCAGATTACTATTCGACAGGAACTGACCTTAATGTATTGAGAGACCCGATAATGGGTCTGCGTTCGAATGATGCTGCGGCCAGAGCAATAGGAACCATTAAGCATAACTTCACCAGTATTAATATTAATAACTATAAATCCAAACCTATGCACCTCATGGTAATGACTCCAACTTATTGATAGTGTTTTATGTTCAGATAATGCCCGATGACTTTGTCATGCAGCTCCACCGATTTTGAGAACGACAGCGACTTCC
>QRFC01000968.1_pt1 | contig 25294 bp, 19 predicted proteins | sample 1861061 | NCBI WGS metagenome assembly QRFC01 (sample SAMN09711282, study PRJNA482702) | Human gut metagenome, whole genome shotgun sequencing project.
GGTCAGACATCCGCCGGAAGGCCCGCCGATCTGCACGGCCTTGAACTTCTTTCCGTTCGGTATGCCGCCGCCGATGTCGAAGATGATCTCCCGCAGGGTGGCGCCCATAGGCACCTCCACCAGTCCTGTGTTCACCACGTTGCCCGTCAAAGCAAATGTCTTGGTGCCGGCGCTGCCCTCGGTGCCGATGCCCCGATACCACGCCGCGCCCTTGTTGATGATGTTCGGCACGTTGGCGAACGTCTCCACATTGTTCAGCACCGTGGGCTTTCCCCACAGTCCCTGGTCTACCGTCCGGGGCGGCTTTACCCGGGGCATACCCCGCTTACCCTCGATAGAGGCGGTCAGGGCGCTGCCCTCACCGCAGACGAAGGCGCCGGCGCCGCGGTTGATGTGGATATGGAAGCTGAACCCGCTGCCCATGATGTCGTCGCCCAGCAGTCCGGCCGCCGAGGCCTTGTCGATGGCCACCTGCAAACGCTTCACCGCCAGCGGATACTCGGCGCGGACGTAGATGTAGCCCTCCGTGGCCCCGGTGGCTGCGCCAGCGATCATCATGCCCTCCAGCACGGAATGGGGATTGCCCTCCATGATGGAGCGGTCCATGAAAGCGCCCGGGTCGCCCTCGTCGCCGTTGCAGACAATGTACTTCACCGGTTCCTCTATGTGCCGGCGCACACTCTCCCACTTGTGTCCGGCGGGAAACCCGCCGCCGCCCCGGCCCCGCAGACCGGAGTCGGAGATCTCCCTGCAGATCGCCGCGCCATCCATGTCGAACAGCGCCTTTTCAAAGGCGATGTACCCGCCCTTGGCAATGTATTCCTCCAGATTTTCCGCGTCACTGGTGCCGCAGCTGGCCAGCACCACCCGGTGCTGCTTCTTGTAAAAGGGGATATCCTCCTGCCGGGGATAGGACACGCCGTCCTGGTGATAGGTCAGCCGTTCGATGACCTCGCCGCCCAGCAGCGTTCTCTCCACGATCTCGCGGCAATCCTCCGGCTTCACGCGGACATACATGACACCCAGCGGCTCGATATGCACCAGCGGTCCCATCTCGCAGAAGCCGTGGCAGCCACTCATCTTGATGTGCAGGCTCTTCTCCGCGTCGCCGTGGTGTGTCAGCCCCACATACACCTGCAAGCCCCGCTGGGCACACTCCTCCCGCAGGTTCTCATACACCTTCATGGACCCGCTGGCGATACAGCCCGTACCGGCACAGATCAGCACGTTCAGGGATGATCTGCTCCGTTCCAGCGCCTCCGCCGCCTGTTCGTGCATGGCACGGAAGCCCTCCCGTGTCAGCTTGCTCATTCCGCCGCCTCCTTTCCGCGAATGGCCTCCAACTCCGCCAGCGCCGTCTCCGGCGTCATCTTGGCGTACACCTCGCCGTCAACCGTCATCACCGGCGCCAGACCGCAGGCACCCAGACAGGCCACCGTCTCCAGCGTAAATACGCCGTCGGCGCTGGTCCTGCGCTTGCCGTCCAGCTTCAGGTACTCATAGATCGCGTCGTAGATAGGCCCGGACTTCCGCACATGACAGGCCGTGCCGTCACAGACCTTGATGATGTGCTTCCCTTTGGGTTCCAGCGAGAAATTCTCGTAAAACGTGGCCACGCTGTACACCCGTGAGACGCTGATGTGCAGCATATCCGCCACCAGCTCCATATTCTCTTGGCTCAGGTAGTTCTCCGACGCCTGTATCTCCTGCAAAATGGCGATGAGCTTCGCGCTGTCGCAGTCATGGGCCCGGACGATGGCCGCCGTTTTCTCCTGTTCCGATCTCATGCTCTCTCCTCCTAAAACGTGTTGAACGCCGTGTCGCTTAGCCTGTTAATTTTCTAACACTCCACCCGTACTGTACCATAGGCCCGCCCGCCTTGCAACAGCAAAAGAGGGGAAATTCTCGCCGTGCGAACTTTTCTCCACCCTGCACAAAAACGTCCCCGCTTTTTTGCCTTAAACGGCAAAAAGCAAGAGGGCATAACTTTTTTTCATGGCTTCGACAGCATAAGTGCCCCCCGCAGGCCCATGGGCCTGCGGGGGGCACTCTCTGTTTACATGATTCCGGACTTTTCCTTACTGGCAGCGATAGCCGCGTTCAGTCTTCGGGCCGGGTAATATACCAGCAGGCCGAACACCGTGAACAGCGCGCACATGCCCAGCAGCACCAGCGCGCAGCGCAGGTATGTGTCGCCGTACATACCGCCCACCGTCTCCCGGATCATATCCATGCCGTAGTGGAAGGGCATGAAGGGATACAGTGTCTGGAACAGCTGCGGCAGCACGTGCACTGGGTACGAACCGCCGGACCCGGCCACCTGAATGACCATGATAATGACCGACAGCGCCATACCCACGTTGTCCAGGGCATACACCAGCGCGTAGTTCATACTGGCGAAGTTCAGCGAGCACAGGCAGCAGGCCAACACGAACAGCGCCGGCTCCGCCGTCTCCATCCCCACGAAGTACAGGCACCCGAAGGCCGTCACCAGCGCCTGGGCCATGGCCATCAGGAAGAAGGTGGCAAACCGCCCGAAATACCGCTCCACGGCCCGGCACCCGGCAAACTCCGGCTGGGTCACCGGCACCTTCAGCATCACAGCGGTCAGCAGGCTGCCCACAAACAGCGCCAGCATGACGTAGTAGGGCGACATGGCCGCGCCGTAGTCCTTGATCTCATAGATGATCTCCGTGTTCAGCTGCACCGGCGAGCTGAGGTAGTCGGCCATGCTTTCGGCATCGCTGCTCTCCATCAGCTCCGTAAAGCGCTTGAAGGCTTCGCTCTCCGTTACCCGGCGCACATCGTCCTCGATGTCCGCCAGATACGTCTCCACCGTGTTGGCCAAGGTGATACCCGCGTCCAGCGTAGGCTGTACGGTGGTCATGGCGTCGGCGTAGCTGTCCAGCGTGCCGGACACCTCCCCCAGGCTGCCGCCCACGGCCCCCAGCAGCTGCTGGACGGACCGCAGCGTGGTCTGGGCCTGGGCCCCGGTGGTGTGCAGGTATTCGTTGACCTCCTTATTGGTCCGCACCGCCGCAGCCAGCAGCTCCTGCCGCACCTGATGCAGCATATCCAGCACCGGTCCCTGCAGAGCCGACGGTTCCAGCGTATCCACCAGTGCGTCCAGCGCCTCCAGATCGGCGATAGCCGTCTCCAGCTGCGCCTTCACGGCCTCGTCCTCAGCGGCCGCCAGCTGGTCCTCCAGCGCGTCGATGGCCGCCTGGATCTTCCGGTGCAGGTCCGCCTTCAGCGCTTCGTCGGCGGCAGAGGTATCCATACTCCGCAGGGCATCCTCGATGTCGCCCAGTACCTTATCCGTGTTGTTCAGCACCGTCAGCAGGTCGCTGTACGCCGTGTCCGCCGCGCTCAGGCCCGTGCTGATGAGCTGCACCGTGCTGCCCGCCGCCGCATCAGCGTCCTCCACCGTTCCCCGGGCGTCCGCGATGGTCACGGACGCCGCGGTCAGCAGCCCGTCCGCCCCGTTCATCACGTCCTTCAGCGACAGCAGCACCTTCTGCAGCTGCGCCATCTCCTGCCGCGCACCGGTCAGCTTATCCATAATGCCGTCCGCCAGCGCCTCCGAGTCCAGCCCCATGGCCTTGAACACGGAGCCCGCCGTGGTCAGCGCCTCGGCGGCCTTGCCGATGACCGTGGTGTTGATCTGCTCCTGCACGGCGGTCTTGGCCTTGCTGGTGATCTTGGGCGCGATGGCGTTCTTCTTCTCGTTCTCGTAATACTGTATCTGCGGGTGGCGCAGGTCGCCGGACAGGATGCTCACAAAATCCTCGGTAAATTCCTCCGGCACGATCAGCGCCGCGTAGTAGTCGCCGGACTCCACCCCGTCCAGAGCCTCCGCCCGGCTGTCCACGAACACCCAGCCCATCTGGTCGTTGCTCTCCAGTCCCTGGAGCACCAGCGCGCCGATGTTCACCTCCAGGCCCAGCACCTCGCAGCCCGCGTCCTCGCTGGCCACCGCCACGCTGATGCGGCTGGTGGACGCCGTGCCGTAGGGATCCCAGTTGGACAGGATGTTGAACCAGGCATACAGACACGGCACCAAGCACAACCCCAGCAGCACCACCACCGCCACCACACTGGCCGTCAGCCGCCGCCAGTCGGCGCGAAAGATATTCCAGATGTTCTTCATCGGTCCACCTGCCCTTCCCGGCTCTCCGCCGCACCGCGCCGCAGATCATCGGACAGCCCCTGCAGCGCCCGGGTCAGCGCATCCAGATCGGACGCCAGCTTCTCCGGGTCGTCCAGCAGCCGTTCCAGCACCCGCGCGCCGCTGTATACCGGCGCGGCAGGCGTCGGCGCGCTGTCTGCCTGCGGCGCTCCGCCGTGCACCTCCCGCAGTATCTCGTCCACGGAATATGCCTCCGGCTCCGGCGCTGCCGGTGCCTTTGTGACCGGCGTCTCCTCCGCAGGTGCCGGGGATATCTCCTCTGCCGCCGGCGTCTCCTCTGGCGCAGGTGCCGCTTCCGCCGCCGTTGCCTCCGTCTCCGGCGTCTCCTGTTCCTCCCGGGCACCGTGGCGCAGCAGCAGACCCACCCGGGGCACCTTGGGCAGCTCCGGCAGCTCCAGCAGCGTGCCCAGGCTCTCCTGCTCCATCTGGGTGATGTTTTCCAGCTTCTTTTGCAGCTCATAGTCCGCGTACTCCACGGCGATCAGATATGCCGCCACTGCGAACATGGACAGTATCCACAGCATCAGGGTGAACACCTTGTTCCCCTCCGCCAGAAACATCAGCAGCATCAATCCCAGCGTCACCGCCAGCAGCATCCGCATACCGACGCGTATCCGCCGCCGGTTGTTCCGGTGCAGGGTGCTGACCTCCTCCAGCAGGCGGTCATACAGCTCCTGATAGTCCCGTTCTCTTGTCATCGGTCAACACCTCCTTTCACAGCAGCTCCGTCTCCTCCAGCTTCTCCTCCATAAAGTGGTTCAGTCCTATGAAGGGCCGCCGCACCAGCAGGCCGATCAGCAGCGCCGCCGCAGCAAACAACAGCAGGAAGCCGATCTGCTGCCAGTAGTAATTCCCGTACATCCCGCAGATGCACTCGCGCATGGCGTCGATGGCGTAGGGGAAGGGAAAGAAGCGATAGATCTTCTGATAGATGGCCGGCAGCAGCTCGATGGGGAACGTACCGGAGGAGCCTGCGATCTGCATGACCATGATGACCACCACGATGGCCTTGCCCACATCGCCGAAGGACAGCGCCAGCGAATAGATCAGCAGGCTGAAGGTAAAGGCCGTCAGCGCGCCCGTGAGATACAGCATCCCCGGGTGCAGGCACTGGACCTTCAGTATGTACAGGTCGCCGGTAACGATGACCGCCGCCTGTATCTGGCTCAGCACGAAAAAGAACAAGTACCGCCCGAAGTACAGCTCCGCCGGCTTCGGGTCGATCAGCCCCTCCGTCCGGGCGTGTATCTTGATAAGGGATGACAGGATCACGCCGCCCACCCAGATGGCCAGCACCGTGTAGAACGGCGTCATGGCCGAGCCGTAGTTGGCGATGGGATACACCGCATTCACGCTGGTCTGCACCATTTCCGGAAAATACTGGCCGTACACCGCCGGGTCGCCGCCCAGGATATTCACCAGCGTATCCATGTATTCGTCTGTGGTCAGCCCCTCCATGTCGTCTATGGTGCTCTCCAGCGAGGTCAGCAGCTTCTCCGTAGCCGGCCGCAGCAGCGTCATGGTGTCGCCCACGGCGTCAGCGGTCTCCGCCAGCGCGGTCTTCATGGCCTTGGCGTCCCCGGCCAGCGCGGCCATGCCCTCCATGGTGTCCGCCACCTGACCGGCCACGGTGTCCAGCTCCTTTTGCAGCGCCTTGGAGGTCACGGGGATCCTATCCGCCATCGTCCGCAGGGACTTCACCAGCGCGTCGCAGTCCGCCAGCAGGTCGGCAGAATCCGGACTCTCCGCCAATGCCCGCAGCTGCTTTGCCGTTTTGCGGCACTCCGCCGCCGTCTGCCGCGCCGCCTCCGCCTGGGTCTTGCCCGCCTCTGTGCCAGAGGCCTCCAGTCCCGCCGCCCACGTTTCCAGCGTGGCCGCCGCCTTTTCCAGCTGCGCCGCCGCATCTCGCATCTGCTGCTGTGCCGACGGCAACTCCGGCGCGTTCTCAATGGCGCTGTTCAGCCGGTCCAGTGCCCGTTCCACCCGGGCCAGGGCCGTGTTCAGCTGCATCTGTATCTCCACCGCCGTCTGCTGCAGCTGTGCGCCGTCCGGCAGGTTCTTGTTGATATTGGCCACGGCCGCCTCCAGCGCCGCCGCGCTGCTCTCCGACACGCCGCTGCCGCCCGCCGCCTCAAAGGCGTCCATCATCCGCCCGCAGGCGTGCAGCAGGTCCTGGGCCTGGTACAGCACGCCCTTCACAGCGGCCTCCGGATCGTCGGCGGTCAGGTCCGCCGCCAGCAGATTGCTCTGCTCCATGATGCCGCCGATGACCACCTCCAGATAGTTTTCACTGATGGAGCGCTTCAGCGTCTCCACCGCCGTGTCGGTGATCTTGGTGGCCACGGCGTTCTTCTTGGCGTTTTCGTAGTAGGTGATGGCCGGCTTACCGGTCCAGTCCGTCAGCATCCGGTACATATTCCGGCTGAACTGCTTGTCGATGACCACCGCCGCGTAGTAGTCGCCGGACTCCACGCCGCCCTTGGCCTCCTCCTCGGTGTCCACGATGACCCAGTTGATGGACGTGGCCTCCCGCAGGTCGGCCACCACGTCGTCGCCCTTGTTCTCGTAGGTGCCGTCCGCGTCGGTATAGCCCTCGTCCAGCGACGCCACCGCGATGGATATCCCCCCGGTGTTGCCGTAGGGGTCCCAGTTGGAGTAGATATTCAGCCAGGCGTACAGGCTGGGCAGCAGGGCGATGGCGACCACCACCACGCAGGCGAAAAAGCACTTGCTCAGCGTCCGTATATCGGTTTTGAACACCGTCCAGATATTACGCATACTGCCTCCTTACGCGCGGCACGCCGCGCTGTATATAAAGCTGTCGTTAACAATAATGTATCAGTATGTATTATACAGAAAGCCTCCATGATTTGTCCACACAAAACCCGTTTTTTGCCCAAAAAAGCAGAAAAGAGACGGCTCCCGCCGTCTCTTTCGTTCTACTCTTTTTCTGTATCCTCCGCCACGATGCGGTAGTAGGTATTCCCCGTCAGCTTGTACACGATGGCATACAGCACCGCGAACACCGCAAAGCTCACCGCCGTTGTGCCGATCAGCAGCCCCCGGTTGTCCAGATTGAACAGGATCAGCAGCTTGTGGATGAACGGGAAGGCGAAGCACAGATGCACGCCCGCCAGCACCAGCGGCAGATAGAACACCGTCAGCAGCTGGCTGTTGATGCTGCGGCGGATGTCCACCTTGGTCATGCCCACCTTCTGCATGATGTCGAAGCGACTCTGATCCTCATAGCCCTCCGAAAGCTGCTTATAGTACAGGATAGCCACCGCCGCGAAGATAAACACGATACTCAGCATGATGCCCAGGAAGAACAATCCGCCGTAGGTGCCGTAGAAGTCTGCCCGGTTGGCGGCCTTGGACTCCACGCTGACGCCCACGCCCCAGTCACTGCTGACGCCCGCCAGATAGCCGTTCAGCGCGTCCTCCAGATTGGGCGTTGTGCCATCGATGTTCCCCTGCTGGTTTTCCGGCAGATCAGTGTCGAAGGCGTAGTGCCACGTGGCCGTGAGATACCAGCCGTATTTCTCGCTCAGTCCGTCCTCCAGCTCCTGCACGAACTGTGTGAAGTGCGGCATGACCACCATCAGGGTCGGGGTGATATCCGCCGTGAAGGGGCCGCTCAGCGGCGGAATGTCCCGATCCATGACCCGGAACGTCCATTCCCCGTCGACGGTCAGGGTGTCGTAAGGGAAATCCGTCCGCAGAGCCGCCACATACACCTGCCCGTCGTTCAGCGTCAGGCTCTGCCCCGTGGCGGCGTTGTAATCCTCCAGCGGCAGGAAATGCAGCTGCGTCACACGGGTGCTGTCCACTGCGGACGCACCGGCGTTGCCCAACCGCAGATCCCCACCGTCCAGCAGACCGCTGACGCTGATCTCACGGTATGTCGCCACATTGCTGGTCTGCCCGCCGAAGTTGAAAACGGTGCTCTCCACACCCTGACGCAGCTGCTCCGCCTCCGCCTCGTCCAGCGGATGATCGCTTCTGCCGTATACCGCCACGTCCATGTCGCGGGGATACCGGGCATTCACCGCGTCCTCCTGCCCCACATACAGGCAGGTGGTGGACGAGATCATCACCAGCACCATGGTGGCCAGAATACACACCGACGCCAGCCCCGCACCGTTGCGCTTCATGCGGTAGGCCATGGAGGACACGGACACGAAGTGCTGGGGCCGGTAGTAGTATTTTTTGTTCCTTTGCAAGCCGCGGCACAGCGTCACCGACCCGCTGATGAACAGCAGATACGTGGCCGCGATCACCATGAGCACCGCCGCGAAGAACCACGTCAGCGCCGCCAGTGGTTCCTTGATGGACACCGCCAGCCAGTAGGCCCCGGCCAGCAGCACCGCCCCCGCCGCCGTCAGCACCCACTGCGCCTTGGGCGGCTTCTCGCCCACGCTCTCGCTGCGCAGCAGCCCCACCGCGCTGACGCCGTGCAGCTGCCGCAGCCCGTTCAGCAATATCAGCGTGTGGATGGCCGCAAACAACGCCGCCGCAGCCAGCAGAGACGATACGGACACCGTCAGGGTATAGGTCACGGGCACCTGCAAAAGCCGCACCATACCCAACTCCGCCAGCTTATACAGTACCATGCCCAGAAGCAGTCCCGTCCCCGTGGTCAGGCCATAGGTGATGACCGTCTCCCACAGCAGAATGCGAGCGATGTTGCCCTTGCCCATACCCAGCACATTGTACAGGCCAAACTCCCTCTCCCGGCGGCGAATGAGGAACGAGTGGGTATAGAACAAAAATATCAGCGCAAACACGGCGATGACCACCGTGCCCAGCCGCAGTATGATGGCGCTGCTGCCGCCGCCGGACATGTGCTCCAGCACCGGCGAGCCGGACAGCCCCATCAGGATGTAGAACATCAGCACCATCCCGGCGCAGCTCAGCAGATACGGCAGGTACAGCCGCCTGTTTTTTCTCATGCCCGTCCAGGCCAGCCGGGCGTATAATGTCTTTTCCCTCATGCCGGTTCACCGCCCGACTGCAGCATGGTCAGCGTGTCGGAGATGCGCTGATAGAACCTGGTGTCGTCGTCCTCGCCCCGGTACAGCTGGTGGAACACCTGGCCGTCCTTGATGAACAGCACCCGGCCCGCCCGGCTGGCGGCCTTCACGGAGTGTGTCACCATCAGTATGGTCTGCCCTGCCCGGTTGATGGCGGCAAACAGCCGCAGCAGCTCGTCGGTGGAGCCGCTGTCCAGCGCACCGGTGGGCTCATCCGCCAGCAGCAGCTTCGGCTCGGTGATAATGGCCCGGGCCACCGCCGCCCGCTGCTTCTGCCCGCCGGAGACCTCATAGGGGTACTTCTTCAAAAGCTCCGTCAGTCCCAGCTCCCGGGCGACAGGCAGCAGCCGCGCCCGCATATCCTCGTAGGTCCTCCCCATCAGCACCAGCGGCAGATAGATGTTGTCCTCCAGCGTGAACGTATCCAGCAGATTGAACTCCTGGAACACGAACCCCAAGTTGTCCCGGCGGAAGGCCGCCGCGTCCCTCTCCCGTATCTTGCCCAGCTCATGGCCGTCCAGCCGCACCGTACCCGCCGTGGGCTCGTCCAGCGCCGCCAGAATGTTCAACAGCGTGGTCTTGCCGCTGCCGGACTCACCCATGATAGCGACATACTCGCCCTGCTCCACGGTGAAGCTGACATTCCGCAGCGCCTCCACACGGCTGCCGCCCAGCCGCGAGGTGTATATCTTCCGCAGCCCACTGACTTCCAAAATGCTCATAGCATGACCTCCTTTTCCTTCGGGAGCCTCCGGCCCATCGCCCCGTCTCCCAACACGGTCAGTATACCGCGCCCCCCGCCCCCCTTCCATCGCTTTCCCTTACCCTTCCCGAACACAATTGTCACATTTCCCCGCGCCCCTGTCATTGCGAGGAGGGCGCAGCCCGACGTACCCCCAGGGCACTTGTTCCGCTGCGCTCCACTGCGTGGCGATCCGCCCCCCCTCCGTAGGGGCCGATGTCCACGCCGCGCAGCAAGTACCTTTAGGTACATCCGCCCGCCTTTTGCCTTCCCCTTGAGGGGTTCGCACCCCCCACTGCCGCACGCACCCAAAAGCCTTCCCCTTGAGGGGAAGGTGGCGCGCAGCGCCGGATGAGGTGTGCGCCCGCAGGGCGCCCCCCCTCACTCCGCCACAAACGCCGGGCGGCCCAGCGTCAGCCTCACCGTGGTGCCCACGCCGGGCACGGACTCGATCCGTATCTCATGCCGCAGATTGCGGCATATCCGCCGGCACAGGTACAGCCCGATGCCGCTGGACCGCCGGTCCAGCCGCCCGTTCTGCCCGGTATAGCCCATGTCAAATACCCGGGGCAGGTCCTCCGGCGCGATGCCCATGCCGCTGTCCCGGATGCACAGATCATCTCCCTCCCGGTAGATCCGGACGGTCCCGTCCTGCCCGGTGTACTTCAGGGCATTGCTCAGCAGCTGCTCCACCACAAAGGTCAGCCACTTGCCGTCCGTCACCGTCTCCCATTCCACCGGCGTGTAGTCCAGCGCGATGCGCCGGTCAATGAACTCCCCGGCAAACCGCCGCACAGCGGCGCGCACCACATCATCCACGGCGCACGTTCGTATCACGTAGTCGCTGCCGCCCTCCTCCAACCGCAGATAGGTCAGTGCCATATCCACATACTGCTCCACCCGGCCCAGCTCCGTCATCAGCCGCCGGGCGGCCGGCGTGTCCTCACCCTGCAGGGTCAGGCGCATGGCGGCGATGGGCGTCTTGATCTGGTGCACCCATGCGGTGTAATAGGCCGTCATATCCTCCCACCGGGCGGCGCGCGCCGTCTCCTGCCGGCGCAGCTCCCGCCGCAGCGTCTCCACCACGGCGGCGCAGTCCGCCCCCTCCACGGTGGTCATGGCCGGCAGGTCCAGCAGCACCGCCTCGCCCGCCTCCCGCAGACGCTTCAGCGCCTTGTGCCGCCGTGCCGCGCGGCCGTAATCCCACGCCGCAAGGCACGCCCCCAGCAGAACGCACAGCCCTGCCGGATAGCCCACCGCCGCCAGCGGCAGGCCGTACAGGGCAAAGGACACGGCAAACACCCCGACAAACAGCAGAAATGCCGCCAGCGTCAGCCGGCGCTCCTTCAGATATGCTTTGAGCAGCTCCATATCTCTCACTCCACGATGTACCCCACCCCGTGCCGGGTGGCGATAAAGTCCACAAGCCCCACGCCTGCCAGCTTCCGCCGCAGGCGGTTCACATTGACGGTCAGCGTGTTCTCATCCACAAAGCTGTCCGTCTCCCATAGCCGCTGCATCAGCTTCTCCCGGCTGACCACCTTCCCGGCGCTCTCCATCAGGCAGGACAAAATACGGTACTCATTCTTGGTCAGCTCCACCGTCTGCCCCTGATAGGTCAGCTTCTGGTCATCGGCGGACAGCTGCGCGCCCCGCCTCTCCCGCAGCACCGCCGGCGCCGCCATGTCATAGCTGCGCCGCAGCATGGCCTGTACCTTAGCCATCAGCACGCCGCCGTCAAAGGGCTTGGCGATAAAATCGTCCGCGCCGAAGTTCATGGCCATGATGACGTTCATGTTATCACCGGCCGAGGACAAAAACAGGATGGGCGCACTGGTCTGCTTCCGCAGCTCCCGGCACCAGTGATAGCCGTCAAAGCACGGCAGGGCGATATCCAATATAATGAGGTGCGGCTGAAACTCCGCCGCCTCCGCCGTCACCGCCCGAAAGTCCCGGACGCACCGGACCTCCAGTCCCCAGCTCTCCGCCAGATGCGCCACCGCCTGGGCGATGGTCCTGTCGTCCTCCACAATAAATATACGGTACATACGCTCACATCCTTTACGCTCTTCATTATACCCTCCCTCGCCTCTGTCCCGCAAGCCCTCTTACTCTTTCAATATTGTCACATTCGCTTACCGGATTTTTTTCAAAAACAGGGTTGACAAATCCGCGCCGCCGTGTTATAACTGTACCAACCTACCGAGTTGGTAGTTGTATTTCAGAAATGGGGCGATCACATGACCCGCACTCTTGTTCTCCTGACCGGACGATGTTGACTCCTTTTCCCTTCATTCCACACAACAACATCTGACTATAAACGATAAAGGAGATAAACACTATGTCTAACATCTACACTTCCGCTGACCAGCTGATCGGCAAGACTCCCCTGCTGGAGCTGACCCATATCGAAAAGGCCCATGACCTCAAGGCGAAGATCGTCGCCAAGCTGGAGTACTTCAACCCCGCCGGCAGCGTCAAGGACCGTATTGCCAAGGCCATGATCGACGACGCCGAGGCCAAGGGGCTGCTGAAGCCTGGCTCCGTCATCATTGAACCCACCTCCGGCAACACCGGCATCGGCCTGGCCTCCGTGGCCGCCGCACGGGGCTACCGCATCATCATCGTCATGCCCGAGACCATGTCCGTGGAGCGCCGCCAGCTGATGAAGGCTTACGGCGCCGAGCTGGTGCTCACCGAGGGTGCCAAGGGTATGAAGGGTGCCATTGCCAAGGCCGACGAGCTGGCCAAGGAGATCCCCAACAGCTTCGTGGCAGGCCAGTTCGTCAATCCCGCCAACCCCAAGGCCCACTACGAGACCACCGGTCCCGAGATCTGGGCCGACACCGACGGCAAGGTGGACTTCTTCGTGGCCGGCGTGGGCACCGGCGGCACCATCACCGGCACCGGTAAGTTCCTGAAGGAAAAGAACCCCGCCGTCAAGGTAGTCGCCGTGGAGCCCAAGACCTCCGCCGTGCTGTCCACCGGCATCGCCGGCTCCCACAAGATCCAGGGCATCGGCGCGGGCTTCGTCCCTGACGTGCTGGACACTAAGATCTACGACGAGATCATTCCTGTGGACAACGACGACGCCTTTGCCGTAGGCAAGGAAATGGGTCACCGCGAGGGCGTGCTGGTGGGTATCTCCTCCGGCGCGGCACTGTGGGCGGCCATCGAGCTGGCCAAGCGTCCGGAGAACGCCGGCAAGACCATCGTGGTCCTGCTGCCCGACACCGGCGACCGCTATCTCTCCACCCCGCTGTTTGCGGACTGATACTGCGTTTTTCTTCCTTCCATTTTCTCCTCACAAACATGACGAACGGACCTCTTTCGAGGTCCGTTCGTCTTTTCTTCTGTTTCTTTCCACTTTCTTTCTATTCTCCTCCTATTTTCTTTCTACATTTTTTCTGCTTTTTTGAAACGTTTTTTGCTCCGCAGGTGTATGATAGATGAAAGGCCTTTCACCTCAACAAAAGGAGAACCCCTATGACGGACGAACAGTTCACCCCGCTGGCGGAGCGGTATATGGACACGGTGTTCCGGGTGGCGTACAGCTATCTGCGCTGCCGGGACGACGCCGACGATGTGACCCAGGACGTGCTGATACAGCTGTACAAAGAGGATAAGGCGTTCGAAAGCGACGCCCACGTCAAGAATTGGCTCATTCGCGTCACGGTCAACCGCTGCAAGAACGTGCTCCGCGCCCCGTGGCACAAGGCGGAGGACATCGCCGACTACGAGAACAGCCTCACCTTTGAGGCCCCGGAGTACCGGGAGCTGTTCGACGCGGTGATGTCGCTGGACAGGCGCTACCGCCTGCCGGTGCTGCTGTACTACTACGAGGGCTATCGCCAGAGGGAGATCGCCGCTTTGCTGGGCGTGCCGGAGGAAACGGTACGCACAAGGCTGTCTCGCGCCAGAGACAAGCTGAAGCACATTTTATCGGAGGTGCCGCAGTATGCATGACAGAGAATTATTTGAAAAGACGTTTTCCGCGCTGCACGCCTCCCCGGACACACTGACGGAGGTAAGAAAAACCATGCAGAACGAGAAAAAGACCCGCCGCGCACTGGGCAAGGGTGCTGTGATCGCCATTGCCGCCGCGCTGACGCTGACCGTCGCCGTGGCCAGCGGTATTGTGACCCTTATCAAGGCAGATGTATCCCCCGCCGACAAGGTGGACGACGCCACCCACCGCGCCTTCACCGATGGCATCGACGCTGCCACCCCTGTGGTGGACGACGGCAAGGGCGGCCTTGTCCCCGTCCCGGATATGGAGCGCATCCCCGGCGACGTCCAGACCACCCAGCGTCTGGTGGGCCAGTACCTCAGCAAGCTGGACGCGGAGATGACCGTGGACGGCAATACCATCAAACTGGGCACCTTCCTGATCGATGAGAACGGCCTGGGCCTGCTGACCTACTCCGTGGAGAACCCCTCCGGCGTCAGCTATACGGACGTGGGCTACGGCGAGTGCATCGACCTGCCTATCCAGCCCATCTTGCGGCTCCGCAGCCCCGATGAGGGCACTGCCATGTCCGCCAAGTGCTATGTGGACAAGGGGGCCAGCACCGACACCTGCCTGAACGTGGTGCTGTACTTCGCCGCCGACACGTCCTTCCGGCAGGGCGACCTGCTGTACGTCACTATGCAGGACGAGCTGGGGCAGCCCTACTCCATCGCCGTGCAGCCCCGCACCTACGTGCCCGTCGCCACCCTGACCTCCGGCAGCGAGACCCTGACCCTCTCCCCGCTGGGCATGAGCATCCGCAATGCCCATCCCGACCGTGAGCCCCTTGTGGACGAGCTGTCCATCCGCTATCAGGACGGCAGTGAGTTCACCGTGGAGAGCAGCAGCCGCAGCCTGATGAACTGGGTGGTGGGCTGTATGCGCGGCAGCGACGACGTCCCCTTCGCCGACAACACCTACGTGTTTGACCGTCTGGTGGACGTGGACGCCGTGGCCTCCGTCACGCTGGAGGGACACCAGCACACCGATAGCGCCGCTGACGACACCTTCACCCTCACCTACCAACCCTGACCGCGAAACGCAAAAAAGAGACCGCCCTGCGGTCTCTTTTTTTGCTCATATCACGTAGTTGTCCCCCGCCGGGGCGTTCATCAGATCCGCCAGCGTAATGTGGGAGAAGTAGTCCTGCGTCAGCTTGTAGTACCCCTGCCACACGCCCAGCGTCCGGCACTCCCCGGCCCGCTGGCACACCGGCGCGTCCGGCTGGAGACAGGTGACGGGCGCAAGGTCGCCCTCCGCCAGCTCCAGTATCTCCCAGAGGGTGTAGTCCTCCGGCTCCCGCGTCAGGCGGTAGCCACCGCCGATGCCGTGGACGCTCTCCACCAGGCCGGCGGCTTTCAGGGCGGGCATGAGCCGCTCGATGTATTTCAGGGAGATGTCCTGCCGGGCGGCCACCTCCTTCATGGGTATAAAGTCCCCGCTGCGGTGCTCCGCCAGATCCAGCAGAACGCGGATGGAATAGCGACCTTTCGTGGAGATCATAGGTCTTCCTCCTGTCAGAAAATACACGGGCCATAAGATGACCCGTGTATAGTATACCACCAATCCCGTAGGTTAGGCAAGTTTAATTTTTCTTTGCGCGCCGATATGCCTGCATGCCCCACACCAGCCAGGCCGCTACCACCGCCGCCAGGACGATCCAACGCACCGTCTCCAAGGGCCAGGCCACCGCGGACAGGTCTGCATAGCGGCTGATCATAACGCTTTCCGCCGTACTGACCGTGGCCACATAGGCAGCGGCCGGCGCCCAACACACCATGATCCGCACGATCTCCACGGCAAAGAGCAGTCCGCAGCCGCCATACAGCGCAAAACGGAAGCCCCTATCCCGCACCAGCGGCTCTTTCAGCGCCGCGCCGCCGACTACCAGCGCCGCCGCCAGCAGCAGCGGCAGCAGCAGCCATACCGCCTCCTTCCGTACAGTCAGCGCTGCCCAGGAAAACTGTCGCACCACACCGCCGTGCAGCGCATAGGCGGACACCAGTAGGCGCCACACCCCCAGCAGCTGTATGGCCGCGAACAGCCACAGGGCGCACAGCGGTATCAGCAGCAGGATGCGGCGACGCAGCGTCTCTCGGCTGCGGCACACGCCCCAGCCCAGCCACAGGCACAGAGGCGACGCCAGCAGGCACAGCCACGACCAGTTGTTATAAGGGAATGCCACCCACACTGCCAACGCCATTACTGCCAGACTGTACCCGATGCGGAAGCGCAGGCTTCCCCGGCGCTCCAGATAGGCCTCCACCTCCGCCGGTGTATCGGCACAGGCTCGGGGGCGCGTCTCACCGGCCAGGATGTCGTCCGCCGTCACGCCGTACAGCGCCGCCAGCGCCGGCAGGGCGGCAATGTCCGGCAGCCCCGCGCCGGACTCCCATTTGCTGACAGTTTTGTTGGACACACCTAATATATCCGCCACCTGTTGCTGTGTCATGTCCCGCCCCCTGCGGAGTGATGCCAGATAGGTGCCTGTCTTTTCCATATCCATTGTCGCGGCCTCCTTTTTTCTTGTTGTACCCAGTATAGCATACGGCGGATTTTTGTCCATCCCCCGCCCGCTGACTTTGTCTACGGAGCGTAGACAAGGCTGTTTCCACGGAAAAGTGCCCCGTTCTCCGATTTTTTTCTTGACACGGACGGTGGCCTATGGTAATATGTACAAGCTGACGATTTGAGTGGAGGGCGCACGCGGGTGTAGCACAATGGCCAGGGCACCAGCCTTCCAAGCTGGGGATGCGGGTTCGATTCCCGTCACCCGCTCCAACTTGACAGATACGCGCCAGTAGCTCAGTTGGATAGAGCAACTGCCTTCTAAGCAGTAGGCCAGGGGTTCGAGTCCCTTCTGGCGTGCCATTTCCCCTTACGGGCGTCAGCGCTTCCCGTGCGGATGTATATGGTGGGTGTAGCTCAGTTGGTTAGAGCACCGGATTGTGGTTCCGGGTGTCGAGGGTTCGAGTCCCTTTACCCACCCCACAAAAAGAAATGAGGGATCGGGAGTGTCCCGGTCCCTCATCCCTTTCCACACAGGGGTGTCGCCAAGTGGTAAGGCAAGGGACTTTGACTCCCTCATCCGCTGGTTCGAGTCCAGCCATCCCTGCCAGGTCTTTTCGGACGACACCGTCCTTACGATAACTGCATACGCTTCGTTAGCTCAGTAGGTAGAGCACCTGCCTTTTAAGCAGGGTGTCCGGGGTTCGAATCCCCGACGAGGCACCAAAAGAGGAAGATACCTTTTGGTATCTTCCTCTTTTGCTGTCTTGCCTCCGGGAAGTCGAAGTTTATACCCCCTTGCGGGGTAAATCCCCGACGAGGCACCAAAAGAGAGCCACCCAAAGGGTGGCTCTCTTTTGGTGCTGCTGATTTTTGCGGAGCAAAAATCAGGGCCGCCAACGGCGGCCCTTTGATTAAACGCGCAAGGGAAACCCGGCAAAGGTTTCCCTTGCACACATTCCTTTCCTTGCGATATGCGGGGGGCATGCGGACAACAGAACCTGTGGGCAATCACAAAATAGGAAGACACCTTTTGGTATCTTTCTCTTTTGCTGTCTTGCCTCCGGGGAGTCGAAGTTTATACCCCCTTCCTGCAGAAAGCGCCGCGGGGCTATTTTCTCTCCGCCGCCAGCTTCAGCAGAGTCTCTTTATCGTTAGGCGTTCCGTCCAGCACGGCGTTCAGCAGATACTGCAGCGCATCACCGACCTCTCGCCCCCGCAGCCCCAGCGCCATCAGGTCGCCGCCCTTCACCGTCAGGTTCTTCAGTGAAAAGCACTGCCGCTTCGCCAGCAGCGTGTTCAGGAGATCCTCCGCCTGCTGTATATCCGCCAGACGGCAGCGATCCTCCGGGCTTTGGGCGGCGTTGTCGGCCCGCTTCACCTCCAGCAGCTGCCGAAACGTCTCCTCTCCCAGCTGCGACACGGCGCGGGCAATAGCCTTCTCCGTCCGGGCAATATCCCGGTCGTGCCAGCGCACCAGTGTCACGATGCGTTCGGCCGTGCGGTTGTCCATCCGCAGGCGGCGGCAGATATCCGCCGCCAGGTCCGCCGAGATGGCCGGGTGACCATAAAAATGCCCCACGCCCTGTTCATCCCGGGTAAAGCACGCCGGCTTGCCGATATCGTGGAGCAGCATAGTCCAGCGCAGGACTACCTCCGCCGGGACGGCGGCCACTGCGTGGGCGCTGTGCCCCCACACGTCGTAGATATGATGGCGATTGTGCTGCTCGAAGCCCACGCAGGGCGCGATCTCCGGCAGGAACATCGCCAGCACGTCCGGCCAGTTCAACAGCACCGGCAGCACGTGACTGCCGCACAGCAGTTTATCCATCTCTGTCAGGATACGCTCCGGCGCGATACAGCGCAGCAGCGGCGCCTTCATCCGCAATGCCGCATCGGTCCGCGGCTCGACCGAAAATCCCAGCACGGCGGCGAACCGCAGCGTCCGCAGGATACGCAGCGCATCCTCCTCAAAGCGTCGTTCCGGCTCTCCCACACACCGCAGGATACCCGCCTCCAGATCCTCCCGCCCGCCATAGAGATCGGTGATATGCCCGCGCAGGTCCATCGCCATGGCGTTCACCGTCAGGTCACGGCGGCAGATGTCCTCCTCCAGCCTGTCGGAGAAAAACACCTGATCCGGCCGGCGATGGTCCGTATAGGTCCCGTCCGCCCGGAAGGTGGTCACCTCAATGTGCATCTCCCCCGCCCGGACCGTGACCGTTCCGTGCTTCAGCCCGGTGGGGATGGCATAGCCGTCAAACAGTGCAAGCACCTGCTCCGGCCGCGCGGCGGTGGTCACGTCCCAATCTCCCGGTGTGCGGCCCAGCAGCGTGTCCCGCACGCAGCCGCCCACGGCATAGGCGGCGAAGCCCGCATCCTCCAGCCGCTCCAGCACATATCGCACCGCCTGCGGCAGCATGGCTTCGCCTCCCCTCACGTTTTTTCATCCTCCGCCGCCAAATACCGGCAAAAAAGCCGGTTGCATGGGCGGAGTCGTTGTATTATAATAGTACAGTAATTTTTCTGTTCCTGTCAAGGAGGCAGCAAATATGTTTCATCCTACTGAGGACTTTCACAAGTATATCCACCCCGGCAAGCGGGTCCACCTGGCGGGCATCGGCGGCGTCAGTATGTGCGCGCTGGCGGAGGTTTTGCAGGGCATGGGCGTGACGGTGCAGGGCTCGGACATGAGCGACAGCGACACCGTGAAGCACCTGCGCTCCGTGGGCATCGAGGTGTCCGTCGGGCACTCGGCAGAAAACCTGAAAAACTGCGACGCGGTCATCCGCACCGCCGCCATTCACGACAGCAATCCCGAGATCGCCGGCGCCGTGGCCCGGGGCATCCCGGTCTATGAGCGCGCCCAGGCCTGGGGCGCCATCATGCAGGGCTACCGCAACGCCCTGTGCGTCTCCGGCACCCACGGGAAGACCACCACCACCTCCATGGCCACCCACATCTTCATGGCGGCCCAGGCAGACCCCACGGTGATGATCGGCGGCACGCTGCCGCTGCTGCACTCCGGCTATCGGGTGGGCAAGGGCGACACCATCATTCTGGAGAGCTGTGAATACTGCAACTCCTTCCTGAACTTCTTTCCCACCGTGGCAGTGATCCTTAACGTCCACGCTGATCATCTGGACTTCTTCAAGGACCTGGCCGATATCGAGCACTCCTTCCACGACTTTGCCGCTCTGGTGCCGGAGCGCGGCTTTATCATCGCCAACGCTGACGACGAGGGCGCCCGCGAGGCCGTCAAGGGCCTGACACATCCGGTGTTCACCTTCAGTGTCAAAGACCGTAGCGCCGACTGCTATGCCGACAACGTCTCCTTCTTTGACGGCTACGGCGACTTCGACGTGGTCATCAACGGCCTGACCTACGCCCATGTGTCCCTGCACGTCCCCGGCGCCCACAATATTTCCAACGCCCTGGCGGCGGCCAGTGCCGCCTATGTTCTCGGCCTTCCCGGCGAGGCGGTAACGGCGGGCCTGGCGTCCTTCACCGGCGCCGGACGGCGCTTCGAGCACAAGGGCACCTTCCGCGGCGCGGAGGTCTATGACGACTATGCCCACCATCCCGACGAGGTGCGGGCGCTGCTGAGTGCCGCGCAGGCGCTGCCCCACAAACGGCTCATCCTGGCCTTCCAACCCCACACCTACACCCGTACCGCCGCGCTGTTCGACGACTTTGTGGAGGTACTGCGCCTGCCGGACCGCGTAGTGCTGGCGGAGATCTACGCCGCCCGGGAAAAGAACGACATCGGCATCTCCTCCCGGGACCTGGCCGCCCGCATCCCCGGCGCCGTCTACTGCGCCACGCTGGAGCAGACGGCGGACGAGCTGGAAAAGCTGGCCCAGCCCGGCGATATGATCATTACCGTTGGCGCAGGCGACATCTACCGCGCCGGAGAGATGCTGCTGAAACGAGGTGACGCGCAATGACCATCACCCCCGTATCCCATAACACCCGTCCGGAAGGCCAGCTGCTGCCACAGGAGGCAGCAGCCTTCGACCTGCTGGACAAGCTGGGTATCGAATACGACCGCGTCAGCCATGACGCCGCCTTCAACATGGAGCTGTGCGCCGAGGTCAGCCGCGCACTGGACGTGTCCGTATGCAAGAACCTGTTTCTGTGCAACCGGCAGAAAACCGCGTTCTATCTGCTGTGCATGCCGCCGGACAAGCCCTTCCACACCAAGGACCTCAGCGCGCAGATCAACTCCTCCCGCCTGAGCTTCGCCCCGGAGGAGATCCTGTGGGAGCTGCTGCGCTGCCACCCGGGCTCCGCCACCATTCTGGGGCTGGCCAACGATACGGAGCACCGGGTCCAACTGCTCATCGACCGTGAGGTCTATGACGCGCCCTTTTTCTCCTGCCACCCGTGCATCTGCACCAGCACACTGAAGCTGAAGACCGCCGACGTGCTGGAAAAGCTGCTGCCCCACACCGGCCACACGCCTGTTATCGTTGATTTGTGAGAAATACTGCCTGCCCTTCCCAGCAGGCAGTATTTTTTCATATATATCACAAAAAGCCCTTGCGCTTGGAAACGTTTTCGGTTATACTTACCGTATTCCCACCGTCCGGCGGCACTCCACTTCATGCCGCCGGACGGCAAAAGATAAGGAGGAATACCCGCTGTGGCTGGCGGTGCGGCAGTGTGGAGACCTGTCGTAAGGCACTGAGGGCAATGCCCGTGCGAGGCCGTCTTTTGCGGAGGCAGGACGGTTACAGCCAAGACGTATGGCAAAGGTCATTCTGAAGGACCTGAAGAAGGTCTACCCCAACACCGAGAAGAAAAAGAAGGTCAAGAAGGGCGAGGAGCCCCAGGAAAAGAAGAGCAATCTTCAGATCACCGATGAGGGCGTTGTGGCCGTCCAGCAGTTCAGCCTGGAGATCGCCGACAAGGAGTTCATCGTGCTGGTGGGCCCCTCCGGCTGCGGCAAGTCCACCACCCTGCGTATGATCGCCGGTTTGGAGGACATCACCTCCGGCGAGCTGTGGATCGGCGACAAGCTGATGAACGACGTGGAGCCCAAGGACCGGGACATCGCCATGGTGTTCCAGAACTACGCCCTGTACCCCCACATGACCGTGTATGAGAACATGGCCTTTTCCCTGAAGCTGAAGAAGGTCCCCAAGGACGAGATCGATAAGAAGGTCCGACAGGCGGCAGAAATTCTGGACATCACCCAGTATCTGGACCGCAAGCCCAAGGCCCTGTCCGGCGGCCAGCGCCAGCGGGTGGCCATCGGCCGCGCCATTGTCCGCGACCCCGCCGTGTTCCTGATGGACGAGCCTCTGTCCAACCTGGACGCCAAGCTCCGCAATCAGATGCGCGCCGAGATCATCAAGCTGCGCCAGCGGATCAACACCACGTTTATCTACGTCACCCATGACCAGACCGAGGCCATGACCCTGGGCGACCGCATCGTCATCATGAAGGATGGCTTCATCCAGCAGATCGGCACGCCTCAGGAGGTCTTTGACCACCCGGCCAATCTGTTCGTGGCCGGCTTTATCGGCACGCCCCAGATGAACCTCTTTGACGCGAAACTGGTGAAGAACAGCGACGGCAAATACGCCGTGGCTATCGACGGCATCAACGTGGAACTGGCCGAGGATAAGCAGGCCCGGCTCAGCGCTAAAAATGTACCGGAACAGGACGTGACGCTGGGCGTTCGCCCCGATCACATCATGCTCTGCGCCGACGGCGTCAAGGGCACCGTGGATGTCAGTGAGCTGATGGGCTCCTCTGTGCATCTGCATATCTCCACCCACGACCATGACGTGGTGGTCATCGTCCCCACCAACGGCAACGCCGCCCACTTCCCCATGGGCAGCGAGGTCAACATGATCTTCGGCGGCAATGTGGCTCATGTGTTCAGCAAGGAGACGGAAAAGAACCTCGAATGGTAACAACAGACACAAAAAAGGAAGCCCTCCGGGCTTCCTTTTTTCTGCGCCATTGTCATTGCGCGCCCGCCCGCCGCTTTCTGTCATTGCGAGGAGGGCGAAGCCCGACGCGGCAATCCGTTTTCTTTTTGCATAGGCTCCCGGTAAACCGTTGTAGGGGCGGACGACTCTGTCCGCCCGAAACCTTCCCCTTGAGGGGAAGGTGGCAACGCGAAGCGTTGACGGATGAGGTGTCATTGCGAGCCAGCGCTCACGCTGGCGTACCCCAAGGGCACTTGTTCCGCTTCGCTCCACTGCGTGGCGATCCGTCCCCCGACAAAAAAGAAATCCCTTTCGGGATCTCTTTTTTGCGTTCTCAAGGTTTCTTCTTACCCACGTAGACCATCCCGGTCAGAGACAGCGCCACACTCACGGCGTACATTCCCACGCCCGCATCTATGGTCTTGGGGGAGCCGGTCTTGCCCTCGTCCTTCGCGGTAGTCGCAGAGCTGTAGTAGTAACGCGGCGTTTCCTCTGCTGTCGGATACTTGTGCTCCGGCAGAAGCGGTGTGCCGTTCGGGTTGAAGCGGTAGTCGCCGCCGTTCTGGGTGAGCTTGTCGTAAAATTCCTTGGTTTTCATGGAATCGATGGATTCTGCGGTGCCAGCGATAGTACCATTGGTGGCGCAGGAATCAACGTTTGCAGTTTCGGTATAGTAGTTGTTCTTAAAAACAGGGGTGCCGGATTCAACCTTACCAACAAGTCCGCCGAGACGCTTATATGGTGGTGTGGTGACACCATATTTGGTCAAATCAATTTCACCAGCGAAATAACAGCTCTTGATAGGGGGGTCACCGTAGATGTAGCCCACAATGCCGCCCGTATTACCGCCAGAAGGTTTGCCGAGAACCGTCAATTTGCCGATGGAATAGCAATTTGTTATGGACGGATTACCACTGCCCAGAGAGCCGGCAATACCGCCGATGCTGTTGGCGCAAACCTCTATGTCAGCTGTGTTGACACAGTAGCGGATTTCAGAAGTGCCACCAGCATAACCAACAATACCACCAACGTTTAGACTGGCAACGCCATTATCAGTTCGAGTGACACTAATGCTGCCTTTGCTTTGGCAGTGCTCAAAGGTGGAGTCCATAGCAAACCCACATAGGCCAATAGAACCGTCGAGATAATTGTCACTGTTAGTGAATGATATATCAGATACACAATCACGAATCGTACTCTTGTTAGATGCACCGACAATGGAGCCAAAATCAGAGTATTTCCTTGAACCAGTAGCATTTACAGAGCCCTGTACAGTAAGACCGGAAATCTCGGCGTTCTCAATATATCCGAAAAAGCCATATGATTCATATTCAATCATGCCATAGGCATCGGAAAAGTCCAAATTAGAAATCGTATGTCCGTTGCCGTAAAATTTTCCGCTGAAAAAATGCGGAACGTTAGCGTCGTTGTCGGCGCATCCAATCGACGTCCATGTTTTACCGCTCAAATCTAAATCGGATTCCAGGCTTACTACAGCATCGGTCTTGCCGTCGTATGCACCCGCGTTTACGTCCGCCGCAAATTGCATCAGTTCATCAACCGTAGTAATAACCGTGCGGCTGCTCTGCGCAGCTCCGACGGTATCCTCCGCAAACGCCGCCATGGGCAGCATCGCCAAACACAGCACCAGCGCAAAAAATATACCCACTACGCACTTCTTCATTGTACACTCCTCCTTTTATTCTCCCATAGCATACAGGCGGCATCATTCCGTGGGTACCCACGGAATGACGGGAGCTCCCGTCGCCGCACATATCAACGCTGCTGGTCATATTATACCTGCTTTTCTGCCAAATGTAAATTCAAAATTTGTGCGCCTTTGGCGGAAAATAAAATGGGAGAGACGGCTCACAGCAGCTTTTCCAATTCGCTCTCGCCGTACACTTTTATGCCGTTTTCCTTCAGCAGCGCCGCCGTGACGCCGTCGCCGTCCGTCAGCGTTCCGGTGAACGTTCCGTCATAGATGCGCCCGCAGCCGCAGGAGGGGCTTCGCTCCTTCAGCACGGCGGCGGTACAGCCGTACAGCCGCGCCAGGCGCAGCGTCTCCTCCGCACCCTGGCGGTACTCCGCCGTCACGTCCCGTCCATCGTTCATCACCACCCGGTCCCCCCGCCGCTCGGAGGGGTTTCGGGGCGTAGGCAGCCCGCCCAGCTGCTCCGGGCACACCGGCACCACCAGTCCACGCCGGGCCAGCTCCTGTACCAGCGGGTTGGGCTTACTCTGCCCGTCGTAGCGACAGGCGCAGCCCAGCAGGCACGCGCTCACCAGGATCATACCGCCAGCTCCTTTCCGTTCAGAGCGGCATACACCAGCGTATCGTCCGCGTATTGCAGCTTCATGGAGAAAAACGGCGTGTCCGGCGCGTGGATCAGCGCCAGAAACAGCTTGTCCCCCTCCCATTGGGGCAGCGCCGCCAGCGCGTCCTTGTGCAGCCATTCCAGCACGCCCTCGCTGCACTCCCGCAGCGTCCCTGTCCAGCCGGTGGCGGTAAACAGGTGCATATATTCCCCCTCCCAGATATCCGACACGAAGGTAATGACGCCCCGGTACCGATAGTCGGTCAGGGTCAGGCCCGTCTCCTCCAGCGTCTCGCGGCAAACGCACTCCTCCGGGCTCTCGCCCTCCTCGCACTTGCCGCCCACGCCGATCCACTTGTCGTGGTTCAGGTCGTTCTGCTTCTTCACCCGATGCAACATCAGGTATTCGCCCCGTTCGTTTTCGATATAGCACAGCGTGGTGTTTTTCATCTTTGCACCTCCTACAATAATAATTACGGTTTAAGGCGCGGCAGCCAGCCGCGTCTTTTTCCATCTCAAAGCCGAAGCTGTTAGAATGGGAGAGTAAATGGCC
>QRFC01000977.1_pt1 | contig 25119 bp, 21 predicted proteins | sample 1861061 | NCBI WGS metagenome assembly QRFC01 (sample SAMN09711282, study PRJNA482702) | Human gut metagenome, whole genome shotgun sequencing project.
GAGGACAAGCGGCGATCATGCGGCGGTTTACACTACAGGCAACAAGTGCTTGCATATAATCGGCTCTCTGCTCATTGCCAAGTTCCTTGATGACTTTTTTATCGCAGGCAAGCTCAATGTCACGACACAGCAGAACATAAGCCAACCACATGAGAGGATTGAACCAATGGATTGTCAGTAAGAGGAAACCAAGGGGTTTCCACCAATGGTCTTTACGATGAATGTGTGCTTGCTCATGGGCAACAACGTGTTCCAGATCCTGACCGTTCATGTTGAACGGGAGATAGATTCTTGGCTTTATGATGCCAAGCACAAACGGAGATTTTACATTCTCGCTCTGGAAAATGTTGTCCTTGTAGCGAACGGCAGTATCAACTTTGCGATGCAGACGCCAATAGCTGATAGCTGTATATAAGGCAAGTGCAATCATGCCGAAAATCCAGATGTATTCAAAGATACCGATGGTGATTTGCAAAGGATTTACACTGGCACCAGCCATCGGAGTATTGGACTGGCTGATGATAGGATTAACAGCATTGTTTATTGCATTTATTCCACTATTGATGGTAGGGGTGGTATTCATTCCAATGTTCGGCGGAATGGTTTCGGCACTTGGAATTAGACTCAATGCGCTCTCGATGGAAAATGGGAAAGCCAGCCGCACTGCTACGATGCCCCAGAGCAGGACATTGACCCACTTGGGGGCTTTCTTCAAAACAAACCGGAGCAACAGCACTGCCAGGACGAGCCAGCTTGCCGATATGCTCATGTTGATGATTTTCAAAAAGAGTTCGTTCATTGTGAACCTCCTTTCCTGATGCGGTCGATCATGCGCTGCATCTCATCAAGCTCATCTTCGGACATAGCCTGATGCTTTGTAAAAGCAGCGATAAAGGCAGGCAGAGAACCCTCGAATTTCTTCTCAACCAGTTCGTCGATCTCACACGCCTGAGCTTCATCTTTGGAAACGAGAGAAGTAATAGTGCCATTGTCGTTTTTCAGCACACCGCGATCTCCAAGACGCTTGATAACGGTATAAGTTGTAGTCCTTTTCCATCCGAGCTGATTCTGACACAGCTTTACAAGCTCGACGGCAGTAACCGGCTCATGCTCCCACATAATCAAGCAAAACCTATACTCACTTTCGTGAATCTTCGGAAAATCCATATTCATGCCCTCCATGTCTACACCGTTAGACTCCATAGATAGTCTACCACATTAGACAATCAAAATCAATAGAGTTCACAGAAAAGATACAAAAAATGCCCGCAGAATTTCTCCCACGGGCAAGGTGTTGGTTAGCTATCAAGCGGTTTGTATTCAGTTACAGTTTTCAAATAGGTTTCTGGATTACCGTTCAATATCAAGTCTGCATATCCAATCGGATCATTGTAGATCAGATAGTCCAGTTCTGACCGCTGATACATATTGTCGGCAATCTCGTTTTCCACGGCGATGGTGTTAATCGCAATCATGCTACCATTTGCAAATTTCAGTTCCACACAGGCATTATCCATGTTGAACTCACAAGAAATCAATCTATCCATAAGAAACCTCCATTTTGCTGGATGTTAGATCATCCCAAAATATTTGAATGCTTCTCGGATTGCTTTTTCCTTCTCCGGTGGGCATTGTGGCTGTCTGGAATCCTCGGACTTCGGCAGATTGTAGTTCTTGCCGACTTCCAGTCCGCATTTTCTCTTTATCTGAGAAATATAAAGGTTGGAAACCTTTAACCCGGTATGCTCCAAAACATACTCCTTGATCTGCGGATAGGTTGCTCCATCTTGGAACTCGGACATATCCATATCTTCCAAAGAGAACTCAACCCGAACCTTTTTCGAGTCGATCTCTCCCTTGGAAAGCAAGACAACCGTCTCCACATGATAAGTCCACGGGAACATATCCACCGGCTGTATCTTTTCCACACAGTAGCCCATGTCCGCAAGCATGCGGCAGTCACGTGCAAGTGTAGCAGGGTTGCAGGAAATATAAACTATCCTGCTTACGCCGCTTTGGGCGAGAGCCTTCAGCACTGCCTCATCGCAGCCCTTGCGGGGCGGATCTATTACGGCACAATCCAGTTTTGTGCCGCCGGATACCAACCTTGGCAGCACATCCTCGGCGTTGCCGCATATAAACTTTGCGTTGGCTATGCCGTTTTCGGAGGCGCTGCGGTTTGCGTCGGATATAGCCTCCGGCACGCACTCTATGCCGATTACTTCTTTGGCGTGTTCAGCCAGCATAAGGGTTATGGTACCTATGCCGCAGTAAACGTCCGCCACACGTTCACCGCCATTCAGATCGAGGAAATCCAGCGCGTAGCTGTACAGTACCTCTGTCTGAACCGGGTTGACCTGCAAAAACGAAGGCATGGACACTTGGAAGCTGTGGCCGCAGACTGTGACGGGCAGTCTTTCGTTGCCCCATAGAGTAGTAAATCTATTGCCAAGTATGATGTTCGTGTCGGCTTTATTGAGGTTGTGTACTACTCCGATAAGGTGTGGTATGCTTGCTCTGAGCATTTCTACAAGCTCAATATCGTGTGGCAGCTTGCCGGCGGTGACGACCATCACTATCACGCCGCTGCTGGATTCACGCACCATGCAGTGTCGCAGCAGGCCGCAGCGTTTCTGTTCATCATATGGCGTAATGTTATACTCCCGCGCCCAATCGGTGACTACCCGCACCGCCGCCATAATATTCTCAGATTGTATGGGGCAGTCTGCTATAGGTACTATGCGGTGGCTGCGGGGCGAAAAAAAGCCGGGCACTATGCAGTGGTTTTCGTCATAACCATATGGGAAGCTGCCCTTGTTGCGATACCGATCCGGGTGTTCCATGCCGTGACAGGGCTGTACATTTATCTCGCTTCCATCAAACCTGCCGAGATGGATAAATGCGTCCCTCACCTGCTTTGTCTTGGCGGCCAGCTGCGCCGCATAGCTCATGTGCCGCATGGAGCAGCCGCCGCAGCGAGGATATGCCGGGCAATCCTGCTGAGCCCTATCCTTCGACGGTTCCATCACCTCTGTAAGCTTTGCCACGCCGTAGCTCGAGGTAGTCTTTATTACGTGGGCGCGTATCTTTTCGCCGGGCAGAGCCAGGGGCACGAATACCGTATAGCCGTCTACCCTGCCTATGCCCTGCCCCTCAGAACCCAGAGCATCTATGGTAAATTCTATATCGTCGTTTTTTTCTATCGGAATTTCACGCATCATTTAAGCTTTACATTCTCCTCGCCAAGCATTTCATTCATTATGGCCATAAAGGCAGGCGACGGGTTAATGGACATGCCCCGGTCAGCCTGCATGGCCTTCTTCGTGGCTGCGTCTACCAGTATTACCGTTACATTGCCGGGGTAACGCCTGAGCATGGTCTGTATTCGCTCCACCATTGCAGAATCATTCATGTCCAGCCTGAGATACAGCCTGCCGGAGGCGCCTGTCCTTTCCAGCGGAAATATATCGTCCACCAGCACGGTATTGTTCTGATCCTCGCGCATGTTTAGCTTGCCGGATACTATCACCTTATTATCCATGATGAGCTTATTGCTGCAGCGGTTGAATACCGTCGGGAATGCGGCAAGCTCTATGGTGCCGGTAAGATCCTCTATAACAGCATATGCCATGAGGCCGTTGCCGCTCTTTACAGGCTTTGTGCGCACGGAGGTTATTATGCCGCCAAGACGTACCTTCTGGTTGTCTGTATATTTTCCCGAACCGTCCGAGGCTGAAAGCTCGCTGCACGATGCAAGCTTATTTAGCTCGTCCGCATATTCCAGCAGCGGGTGGCCGCTTATGTATATGCCCATTACTTCCCGTTCCATGGAAAGCAGTGTGTTCTTGTCGAATTCCTGTATATCGGGCAGGGGTATTGTCGCGTCTGCCGCAATATCGTCTGCCCCCGCCATGTCGAAAAGGGACATCTGTCCGGTGGCCCGCTGCTTTCTGTCGTTACCCGCGGCGGACATTGCCTGATCGTATATAGCAAGAAGCTGGGAGCGGCGCACATTCATGCTGTCAAAGCAGCCTGCCTTTATGAGACCCTCGACTATGCGCTTATTGAGCTGGTCTCCCCGGCGTATAAAATCGAAAAAGTCCTTAAACGGGCCGTTCTGCTCGCGCTCCGCGGCTATTTGGCCGGTTATGCTCTCGCTTACATTCTTTATTGCGGCAAAGCCGAAGCGTATGCTGCCGTTTTCCACCGAAAATTTGGCCATGCTGCTGTTTACATCCGGCGGCAGCACCTTTATTCCCCGCTGGCGGCAGTAGTTAACATACTCGGATATCTTGCCCATGTCCTTGCCTATGAAGCTGTTCATCTGGGCTGTCATGAACTCCACCGGGTAGTATTTTTTGAGATACGCCGTTCGGTATGCCAGCACTGCGTATGCGGCAGCGTGGGACTTGTTAAAGGCATAGGACGCAAAGTCCATCATCTCGTCGAATATGCGGTTTGCGGTGTCACGGTCAACTCCGTTTCGCACCGCGCCCGGTACGACCACCTTGCCGTCTTGGACTATGCCGTTTATGAAGTACTCCCGTTCCTTAGCCATCACCTCGTGCTTTTTCTTGGCCATAGCTCTTCGCACGAGATCGCTCCTGCCCCAGGAATAGCCCGCAAGGTCGCGCACTATCTGCATTACCTGCTCCTGGTATACCATACAACCGTAGGTCTTTTCCAATATGGGCTTAAGCTTTTCGTGGGTGTACTTGATATTTTTTCTGTCGTTTCTGGCGGCGATATAACGGGGTATCTGCTCCATGGGGCCGGGGCGGAAAAGGGAAATACCCGCAATTATATCTTCAAAGCAGTCGGGCTGAAGCTGCATCATGAACTGACGCATGCCGTTGGACTCCAACTGGAACACGCCGTCCGTATCCCCCTCGGATATCATCCTGAATATGGCCGGGTCATCGTTTTCCATGCGCTCAAGGTCGGGTACTTCCTTGCCCTGCTGCCTTATGAAGTCAAGCGTATCCTTTATAACCGTCAGGTTGCGCAGGCCCAAAAAGTCCATCTTAAGAAGGCCCAGCTCCTCTACCGTATCCTTTGTGAACTGGGTGGTTATGGCGTCCTCGTTGCGCTGTAAGGGAACGTATTCAACGGTGGGCTGAGCGCATATGACCACGCCTGCCGCGTGCGTTGAAGCATGCCGGGGAAGTCCCTCAAGCTTCAATGAGAGGTCAATGAGCTTCTTTACCATCGGGTCGCTGTCGTAGAGGGATTTAAGCTCTACCGAAAGCTCTAACGCCTTTGTAAGCGTCATGCCGAGAGCGTTGGGTATGAGCTTCGCTATCCTGTCCACCTCGGCGTATGACATATCCAGCGCGCGGCCTACGTCCCGCACCGCGAGGCGGGCCGCCATGGAGCCGAATGTGATTATCTGGCATACGTGATCCGCTCCGTATTTGCGGGTGACATAGTCTATAACCTCCTGCCTGCGCTCTATGCAGAAGTCTATATCGAAATCCGGCATGGATATGCGTTCGGGATTGAGGAAACGCTCGAATATCAGGTCATATTTTATGGGATCCGTATCCGTTATGCCCATGGCATATGCCGCAAGGCTGCCTGCGCCGCTGCCGCGTCCGGGGCCTACGAATATGCCGTTTTCATGGGCAAAGTTTACGAAGTCCCACACTATCAGGAAATAGTCCACGAAGCCCATCTGAGCTATCACGCTTATCTCGTATTCCAGCCTGTCCTTCACCTCACGCGTGGCGTCAGGCATTTTTCGATTAAGGCCCTCATGGCATATCTTTGTAAGGTATTCGAGGTTAGTAAAGCCGCTGGGCGCGGTAAAGCCGGGCAGGTGCTGCTCTCCGAATTTTATCTCTACGCTGCACTTGTCCGCTATCTCTTTTGTAGTCTCAAATGCCTCCGGATAGTCCGGCAGCATGGCCTTGAGCTCATCCTCCGACTTGAGATAAAACTCATCGGCGGACATCTTCATGCGGTTTTCATCCGTGACCACGCGGTTTGTCTGTATGCAAAGCAGGACGTCCTGGCTTTCGGCGTCCTCCTTTTTGACGTAGTGTATATCGTTGGTTGCGACGTATTTTATGTCAAGCTCCTTCGCGAGCTTTACAAGCTGTGGAAGCACCTCCAGCTGCTCCGGTATGCCGTGGTTCTGTATCTCTATGTAGAAGTCATCGCCGAATATCCCCTTTAGCCGCCCTGCAAGCGCCTTTGCGTCCTCATAACGGCGCTGCAGGAGCAGCTGAGGTATGTCGCCCGCAAGGCATGCGGAAAGGCATACGAGTCCCTCATGATATTGCTCCAGCAAATCATAATCTATGCGGGGTTTGTAGTAGAAGCCGTCCACGAATGCAATGGTGGAAAGCTTCATGAGATTCTTATAGCCCTGTTCGTTCTTTGAAAGAAGTATAAGGTGGGCGTTTTCACGCATTCCGCTCTTTTCGAGATGGGAGCGGGGCGCCACATAGGCTTCCATGCCGAGTATAGGCTTTATGCCGTTCTTTTTGCACTCCTTATAGAAGTCTATAACGCCGTACATGGCTCCGTGGTCGGTTATGGCAAGGGAATCCATACCAAGCTCCTTCGCCCTGGCCACAAGCTCGTTTATGCGGGCCGCGCCGTCCAGCAGGCTGTACTGGGTATGTACGTGCAAATGTGTGAATCCGCTCATCAGTTATCTCCTATTTGTCCTTGAGCTCCTGCGCTATGGTTGAAAGCTTGGCTAACCTGTGGTTAAGGCCGGATTTGCTTATCTCGGCCATTTCCGCAAGGTCGGATAATGTGGCCTCCGGGTTGTTTATGCGAAGCTCTGCCGCTCCCCTGAGCTTTGGCGGCAGACTGTCCAGGCCGGCATTGAGCCGTATGAACTCAATATCCAAAAGCTGCTGCGCCGCTGCCGCTGCCGCCTTGTTCATATTGGCGTCCTCAAAGTTCTGTTGGCGGTTTATATGGTTGCTTACGCTGCGCATTACCCGCGCCTCCTCAAAGGCCATGGTGCTGTTCATGGCGCCTATTAGGGTTATGAAGTCGGAAACCAGCTCCCCATCCTTGAGATATACTATATAGCTGGATTTTCTCGGCAAGAACTTTGCGCTTATGCCAAGGCCCGCCATTATGTCGCACAGTGTCGCTGCAAACTTTTCGTATCTGCACACGAGCTCCAAATGGTATCCCTTATTAGGATCGCTCACCGAGCCTGCGCCCAGAAACACACCTCTCAAAAACGCCTTTGCCTTGCTTTCGTCATCGGTAAGTCGCGGCGGTATGTATCCCAGCTCAAAATCCTCGTCGCCGTCTACCCCGTATCCCGCGTCGTTCAGAAGATTCCTCACGCCATCGCCAGTGAACTTCACTACGTTGCTCACCGCATTGAGCCTCTCCTTTTCACTTATGGAGGTTTCGGCGGTGACGCTGTAAAGCTCCCGGCCGAGGCGTACCGTAAGCGCCGCGACGCTGCTGTTTTCGGTTATATATTGCAGGCCTATGCCGCCACGCCCCAGCGTCATGGAGCCGGCCGCATGGGTTATTCCGCAAAGCAGGGAGCGCTTTTCCTCTGTGCTTCCCAGCTTGCAGCTTTCCACAAGCTCATCTTTTGTCTGAGATGAAAAGGACATATTAGCTCTTGTCTCCTGTACGTTCCTTTATATCGCTGCCCTCTATGGTAAGATCCCGGTGCGTAAGCACTGCGTTATATCTGCCCTTTATCCTGTTGTAAAGTTCCTCTGCCGCGCATACAGAACGATGTCTGCCCCCTGTGCAGCCGAACGCTACCACCAGCCGCCGCTTGTCCTGCTCTATAAAGCGTGGTATCAGCCTGTACAGCATGCTTTCGACGTTGTCCATAAATTCCCGCACGTCCTTATCCGCCATCACGTAATCCCGTATCGCTTTATCTTTGCCACATAACGGCCTCAGCTCTTTGTCGTAATAGGGGTTTGATGAAAATCGCATGTCCAGGACGATATCCGCCTCAAAAGGCACGCCCCGCTTATAGCCAAAGCTCATCACTCTTAGCATAAAGCCGGTGCTGCCCATATTCAGCTCGCGTTCCAGCGCCGTACCCAGCTCCAGAGGGCGCATATTGGTAGTGTCTATTATTACGCTTGCCCTATCCCTGAGTTCTGCAAGCATCTCACGCTCCATACGTATGCCGGTCGCTATATCATCTGAAAGGGGGTGGCGGCGTCGCGTCTCGTTATACCGCCGTTCAAGTATCTCATCGCGGCAATCAAGGAATACTATTCTGTAATCCACCCCCGCCTCGTCCAGCCGGCCGAGTGTGTTTTTCATGTTCAGCCTGAATATGCGCTCACGGCTGTCCATTACTACCGCCGCCTTTTCTACAGGCGGCGTAGCCCTCTTGCAGAGCTCCACAAGGCCCACACACATTTCGCAGGGCAGGTTGTCCACGCAGAAATAGCCCGAATCCTCGAACTTTTTCAGGGCCTGCGTCTTGCCCGCTCCGGACATGCCGGTAAGAATTATAAGCTGCATAGGCTTTACCTTCCGATGAACTTTACTTCCGTCTCCAGCGTAACGCCGCTGTTTTCGTATACCCTTTCCTGTACCAGCTCGATAAGCCTTTTCACGTCATCACTGGTAGCGCCGCCCTTGTTTATGATGAATCCCGCATGCAGTGTGCTTACCTCGGCACCCCCTACGCTCACTCCCTTGAGGTCCGCCTGTTCGATAAGTGCGCCCGCATAGTAGCCTGCCGGGCGCTTAAAGGTGCTGCCTGCGCTGGGGTATGTCAGCGGTTGCTTTGCCCTTCTGCGCTCAGAGTAATCCTTCATGCGCTCCTTCGTCATGCCGTCATCAGGCGAAAGGCTGAATTCTGCGCTCAGGACTATCCTCTCAGGCGCCGCAAACCGGCTGAACCTGTAGCCAAGGTCGCTGTCCTCAGGCTCAACGGAGCATACCGCCCCATCCTCTATGTATTCTACCTTTGTGAGCACCTGCTTTATTTCGCCGCCGTATGCGCCCGCGTTCATAGCCACCGCGCCGCCAACGGTGCCCGGTATGCCCGCCGCCCATTCAAGACCCATCAGGCCATGCTCGACCGAATCCTTTGCCGCCGCGCTTATCAGCGTGCCCGCGCGCGCCTTCAGCTTGTTTTTGCTGTACTCGATGCCGGAAAAGTCTCCGGCAATGCGTATTACAAGGCCTTCTATGCCGCTGTCGCTTACCAGAAGGTTGGAGCCGTTGCCTATTATCATATACGGTACGTCAAGCTCTTTCGCCTTTTTTATGCCATATTCAAGCTGTTCTCTGTCTGATGGCATAAACAGCAGATCAGCAGGTCCGCCTATACGGAATGACGTATACTCCGCCATAGGTGCGTTTGCTTTTATCTTATATATCTCAAGCTCCTTCGCGAGCCTTGCCAGGTTCTCTTTATCGTACTTCATGGTTCCTCCAGCCGATACATATACTATTATATTTTACTTTATACCGGCCCCTTGCACAAGTTCCATAAGTCTCAAATCCAGATCCTTTTTTGCATTTTCATCGCCGGAAAGCGCCTTTTCGGCGCTCTGACAAAGCTGATCCTCATATGTCGCGTACAAAAAGCACTGCGGCACTGCCGGCTGGCTGCTATTTTCGTATATTGCGCCAACTGCAGGCGTTTCGCTCTCCGGCTGATTTTTTGTAGCTACCGCAGGTATAAGGCCCAGTTCCATCAGGCTTTGCTGTTTATCCTCGGATAAGACATACTGCATGAATTCCAGTATGTAATCGCGCTTTTCTTCCTCTGCGCCGCTGCCAATGCCCAGGTACTGCACAAGATTTGTATAATTCGTGCAAGAAAACGCTTCAAACGGGAATCCCTTGCCGGATTGCACTTTCCGCGCCATGTCGCCGGCTGTTCTGGCGTCAATAAATGCTGCCCAGCTTTTCTCCTTAGAAAAGTCCTCCTCGTCCCCAAGCTCACCCTTAGCGCCGTATATGCACGCTATAATCTCATCTCCGGACGCCTTCGCCTCGCCTGACCTTATCATTTCGCAGAGCATATCCATATCCAGCCCTTTTTCCTGTATTATTCGTGAATTCACAGCCAGCACATATCCAGATGCGGCGTAAGGCAACCCATACACGCTGCCGTGATACCGGCAGGAATCCGCCATATTGCCCCGCATTTCCGGCATTGTCATATCTATGGGCTGAAGCTCCTCTATATACTCCCAGCCAAGTGGAAACGAATACATATCCGCCTTCTCGCCCCGCTCCCGCCGCGCCTCATAATCTGAGAAGGTCATGCTTTCCACCTCGAAATACACTCCCTTGTGCTTCTTTTCGAGGGTCGCAGCGGCCTTTTCCAACCATGCTCCCATGCTTCCCTGATAAGATTTGAAGCCCACTATATGCCACAGGCTTATTATGCCCTGATAGCTCTCGGTGCTCTGCTGCCGGTACTGCTGCGTAAGGGTTTGTCTGTGGGCGACTATATATCCCGGCGAAAGCACCATAAATGCGATAATTGCCAACGTCATTGCGGCGCATATTATCTTATCTCTGCTCTGCATATACAAATACCCCCTTATGATAAGCATATGCGGTCAGAGGAGAAAAAAAGAGCTCTGAATTTCTTCAGAGCCCTTAGCAAATATATCGTCCGGAAAATCATTACCGTGCAAACGCCCCTGACACGGCAATTATAAGACATAAGTTCGGTTTGTATTTTTGGAGGAAAAAACAATGAAGAAATCCTGTTTTATCCCGGACGACCGAATATATTCGCTTTATGCTATTATACTATCACTACATATTGTATTATGCAACACTATTTTTCCCAATAAATCAAGTGTTTACAGTTTAGTCGCATTTGCCATCGAAAACGGGGGTATATTCCCGCTTTGCAGAGTCCATTTTCTGTATGAAAGCGTTTTCCAGGCCCAGTGAGAGGCAGTAGTCTACCGCCCTTTCATATTCCCGCCTGAGCAGCTTCCTGTTAAGAGGCGGTATCTTTTCCGCCTTATAGCAGGGCACATACTGGCTCATAAGTGAAATCGTTATATTCTTGGGGAAGTTTTCCGCTATGTATTTCAGCACCCGCCGCGTTTCGTCAACGGAACCCGGCAGCACAAGGTGACGTATAATAATGCCCTTATTGGCTATGCCGTCGCCATCCAGCTCCAGCAGTCCAACCTGACGGAACATCTCCCGTATCGCCGGCGCGGCATATTCAAAGTAGTTTTCCGTGCCGGAGTATTTCTTTGATACAGCTCCGCTTACATACTTAAGATCCGGCAGGTATATATCCACCAGTCCATCCAGCATGCGCAGAGCTTCAAGCGTTTCGTAGCTGTTGGTGTTGTACACGACGGGTATGCTTAACCCTCTGTTTTTTGCCGCCCGTATGGCGTCCGCCAGCACAGGCACGAATGGCGCGGGTGATACGAGGTTAACGTTGTGAGCGCCCTTGCCCTGGAGGCGCAGCATGAGCTCGGCTATGCCCTCCGCATCGTACATCTTTCCTACGCTACCGTTGCTGATATCGTAGTTCTGGCAGAACACGCACTTCAGATTGCAGCCGCAGAAGAATATTGCGCCCGAACCGCGCTTGCCGCTGATACACGGCTCCTCCCACATATGCAGCGCCGCCTTTGCCACATACGGAAAACAGGGCGCGTTGCACGCGCCCCTTTGTATATTTCTGTCCACGCCGCATTTACGCGGGCAAAGCACGCAGCCTTCCTGCATCACTGCCGCTCCTTCTGATCTCCGGATTTCTTCTGTTCACCGGCTTCCTTTGGTTCCTTGCGTTTTTTTATCTTGACCTCCGGAAACTTCAGCTTTTTCTCTTTTTCTTCCGGCGGACAATGGACTATCTCGTAATCCGCGTCGTATACGCCGTCCTCATCGGGAGCCTTTTCGGCAGGCTTTTCCTTCTTATCCCTGTCCTTTTCGCAGCGTGACTCCTTAGCCGGTCCCAGTTCTATGGCGTTGGAAACGTATTTCTTTACGGTAAAGGTAAATATGGTCCCCTTGCCCAGCTCGCTCGCCACGGTAATGTTCTCATCGAGCTTTTCCATGATGTACTTGGCTATGGAAAGTCCCAGACCGGTGCCGCCCTCTCCCCGGGATTTATCCACCTTATAGAACCTCTCGAAAATATGGGGCAGATCTTTTTCCGGTATTCCGCAGCCGTTGTCCTGCACGCTGATTATGAGCCGTTCGCCGGAGCGGAGCTTTATCTTTATGCTGCCGCCTTCAGGGGTATAGCGCATGGCGTTATCTATAAGGATTACCAGCACCTGCTCTATCCTGTCTGGGTCCGTCAGGCCGTCTACAGTGTGGTCGCAATCCACATCGAGCTTTATGCCCTTACTCTGGGCCGTAGAGGCGTACCCCATTGCCACATCGTTTATAAGCTCTTCAAGGTTAACCCTTGAAAGCTCCATATATTCCGTGCCCGCCTGAAGCCTGCTGAGCGTAAGCATATCAGTGATAAGGCGGGACAGCCGCATCACCTCATGCAGCATTATCTTATAGTACCGCTGTTTGTCCTCTTCGCTCTTGACCATGCCGTCTGCAAGGGGCTCAAGCAGGCCCCGTACCGCCGTAAGAGGCGTGCGCAGCTCGTGTGATATGTTGGCCACGTATTCGCGGCGCATACGCTCCGTGCGCTCCATTTCGGTCATATCCTTGAACAGGCCGACGACACCGGTGCGCACTCCCTCCTCCGTATTCACTGGGGATACGCTTATCCAGAGCACCTTATCGCCCGACATCGGGTAGGTTATTACCTGAGATTCACCTGTATGGAATACCTCCTGGAACGTCTTCCAGACCATAGGATCCTTTATCAGATCCTCGGTCTTTTCCACATTGACTACGCCGAACATGCGCATGAGCGCCGCGTTGTAATGTGTTAGCTCGCCGCTGCCGTCAATTGCTGCAACGCCGTCCGAAAGGCTTTGCAGCACCTGATCCAGCTGCCCCTTTTCCATGCGCAGCTGATATATGGTACCGGATATGTTTTCACAGAGCGTGTTCAGCGCCCTGGCAAGAAGGCCGATCTCGCCGTCCTCGTTTTCATTTGCCCTTATGTCGAAATTGCCCTTTGACATCTCTATGGCGACCTCGGACATCTTGTGAAGCGGATCGGTATACAGGCTGAAGCGCCAGCTCATGAGCAACAGCATTATGAGAACTCCCGCCAGCAACGCCGTATATATCAGCACACGCATCGGGCGCATGTTCTCGCTTACTATTCGAACAGGCTGAAATATCAGCACGCCGCCATATATATTGCCGCTGTCGTCGGTTATCGGCACGCCCGCAGACAGGGTATCGCCTATGCCCTTTATTGCAAGGGACTCGCTTTTTACCGTATCTCCGGAGATTATTTTATCCATAGTATCGGACAGCGTCGAATATACTTCCTGCTCATCATCGCCATTCGGCATATTAGCGGCAAGTATTATTTCCTTGTCCTTACTGAATACCAGAGTAGTGGAATCCGATGCTTCCACATATGACTGGGCAATGCGCAAAAATGCCTCGCGGCTTATATGTCCGTAGCCCAATTCGCGCACAAGGTCTGCGACGGTGCCCGCCTTAGGCATCATCTCCTCCAGTGTTATGTTCTCGTATATTTTTATTCCTACTACCCCGCAGCCCAGCGCCATGGCTATGGTGGTAAGCATCATCACCATTACCATGACTATAAGCAGCCGCCGGAAGAATACGCTCTTCATTATTTTCCGTCCTCTACCTCAAACTTGTAGCCTACGCCGTATATGGTCTTTATGCTCCAGTTGAGGCCGGTATTGTCAAGCTTTGCGCGTATGCGCTTTATGTGGGTATCCACTGTCCTCGTTTCGCCCGCAAAGTCATAGCCCCATACGCGGTTAAGGAGCTGCTCGCGAGTAAATACCTGGCCTGGATTTGAAGCCAGCATGTAGAGTATTTCTATCTCTTTTGGTGTACAGATTATATTTTTGCCCCTCAAGGTAACAGTATAGCTCTTTATATCTATGGTAAGCTCCTGATGGGTAACGCAGCCGTCATCGTGGGATTGCTGCTGCTCGGTCGTGCGGCGCAACACCGCCTTTATGCGGGCAACTACCTCACGGGGACTGAAGGGTTTTACGATATAATCGTCGGCGCCCAGCTCGAGGCCCAATATGCGGTCTATCTCCTCGCCCTTTGCGGTAAGCATTATCACGGGTACGCGAGAGGTCTTGCGTATCTCGCGGCACACGTCAAGACCGGACATCTCCGGCATCATGATATCCAGCACACAGAGCGCTATGTCGCTATCCAGCGCGTCTACTGCGGCCTTGCCATCGTAAACGTCCACCACCTCAAAGCCCTCGGATTTAAGATATATTCCAAGTGATTCGTGTACGACCTTGTCGTCATCAGCGATAAGTATCTTGTTTGCGCTCATGGTCAAATAAACCTCCGATGTTAATAATACATTAAGACGATTATAGCATAATATTGCCCGCTTTCATATTCACAGGCAGGCAATTTCACACATTTTTTATTGGTTATTGTCGGGTTTTACCGTAGAAAGGGTGAATGTGAAGGTAACCGTCCCATTCTCGCTCTTTACCCATATCCGTTCACCTAAAAGTTCAAGAACTTCATTAACAATAGAAAGGCCAAGACCGGTACCCTGCCCGGCATGGGATTTATCCGCCTTATAGAATCTCTCGAACACGTGGTCTATGTCTTCATCCGCGATGCTGCCCGGGTTGCTCACGCTTATGTAAAGGCTGTCCCCCTTTTTCTCGGCGGAGAACCGCAGCGTACCGCTGTCCCCGTACTTTATGGCGTTGTCAGTCAATGCCACAAGTACCTGCTCAGCCCTGTCCGGGTTGGTGTATACCTTGTATGGCTCCCCTATGTCTATCTCCACATTAAGTCCTTTTTCCCTTGCGGCAGAAACGTACCTGTCAGCTACATCCTCTATGAGCTCATTTATGCTTATGAACTGCTTTTTAAAGGCAATAGTTCCGGATTGCAGCCGGCTCAGCTCCAGAAGGTCGTCAATGAGCCGCGAAAGCCGCATGGATTCCCGCAGTATATAGCCGTAATATCTGGCTTTATCCTCGTCCTTCTTTACCAATCCGTCGTTAAGGGCGTCCGCAAGCCCCCGAATAGAGGCTATGGGCGTGCGCAGCTCGTGAGAGACGTTGGCCACGTACTCAGTGCGGGTCTGCTCCAACCGGCTCGCCTCGGTGATATCGCGTATCAGCATTACGGCCCCCTCACCCCTGCCGCCATCGGTCAACGGCGTTATGGCTACGCGCAGTATCCGATCCCTGACCTTCAGCTCTTTTGATACAGTCTCCCCGCCGAGGACGCAGCCTATATCCTCCGCCGCCTGCCTATACGCCGGCAGTGCCGTTATGTCATCTGCATAGCTGCCGCCAAGCAGTCTCAATGCCGCTGAATTGGTCTTGATTATCTTTCCTTCGGCATCTATTGCGATTATACCCTCTCCTATACCGTTTATCACGGCGTGTAATCGGTTTTTCTCCAGCGTAAGGTCGCTTATGGTAGCTGAAAGAGCCGCAGACAAATGATTGAGGGACCTGCCCAGCTGCACCAGCTCGTCCGTGCCCTCCTCCTCCGCCTTTGCGGTAAAGTTGCCGCCCGCCATGGCATTGGCGGTCACGTTCATCTGACGTATGGGCCGCACTATGCTCCTCGAGCCAAGATACGCGGGCAGGATCATTATAAGGCTGGAGGCGATCATGCTTATTATCAGAGCATATATGAGGCTTCCCATGGCAGCGTTCAGTTCATTGAGCGGCTTTACAAGAAATAACGCACCTATGACGTTGCCGAAACGGCTCACCACCGGCTCGCCTATTAAAACGCCCGCGTGGTTCTTGGTGTTGGGCGAGTATACGCTTTCCCCCTTCAGCACGTTTTGCAGAAGGCCGGATATTGCATCCTTATTGACGGTGCTGTCCTCATTTGCGGGATATGCGAACAGATCGCCGCATACATCGTATGCGTACATCGAAGCGTCCCATACCTTAAAGCCGCGGCCTATGGAGCGCTCATAGGTTTCCTTTGTGATCAGGCCCTGAAGATATTCCGCCGTGATATTCGCCAGATATTCAGCACGCGGCCTAAGCTCCTTCGCCTTTATTCCGCTGAATACCCTGCCGCCAGAATAGTAAAACGCCGCTGTGGTCAGCACAGCGCTGAGCAATACAGAGAGCAGTATTATTACCACTATGCGCCGGAGTATGGTATCCTTGAACACTATCAGCAGACCTCAAACTTATATCCCACACCGTAGACCGTCTTGATGCTCCAGGGAAGCTCCTCATCGGGCAGCTTCTGGCGTATGCGCTTTATCTGGGTATCCACTGCGCGTGTATCCCCAAAGAAATCATAGCCCCATACTTTGGACAGAATATGCTCTCTGTCGAATACTCTCCCGGGATTAGACGCAAGGAGGTAGAGTATCTCGACCTCCTTTGGCGTAAAGGGTATGCTTTCGCCGTTTATGCGAACATCGTAATTTGCGATATTTATCTCGAGACCGGGACGGCGTATGACCTGTGACTGCACCCCTCCATCGGTATTGAAACGCCTGAGTACGGCTTTTATCCTCGCTACCACCTCTCTGGCTGAGAACGGCTTTACGATATAATCGTCTGCTCCCAGCTCAAGTCCTACTATGCGTTCTATTTCCTCTCCCTTTGCGGTGAGCATTATTATAGGCGTGCGGCTCTTGGCGCGTATTTCCCTGCAAATCTCTGTGCCGCTCTTTTTAGGCATCATCAGGTCGAGTATTACCAGGTCAGGCTTCTTGCTATCAAACATTTGAAGCGCCTGTTCTCCGTCGTATGCGGAGCAATATGTAAAGCCCTCGTTCTCGAGGTACACGCCAAGCGTCTCATGTATCATGGGCTGGTCGTCACATATGAGAATCTCTTTTCCGTTTGCCATACAGTCATCTCCCGAAAATCAACTTGTATCTATGTTAAGTATAGCCTTCCCGCCGCCAATGGCAATGTTTTCAGGAATAATGACATAATTGTACTCAATTCGGACAAATTATGGTGCGGGTTTTAGCTCTTATATATAAAGCTGAACCCGCTTTCACCCATGGCGTCTTCAAACACTTTCACAAGCTTATCTCCGTACACGCCGAGGCTGTTCTTCATCTCATCGCCGTTAAAGAGGATTATTATGGAGTCATCCGTAAAGAACACGCTCAGGCAGTCGTACAGCGCGTCAAGATTGCGGCCGTAGTATTCAGGAAGCCGCAGCACCCTGCTCAGATAGTCATGAGCAGACTCAAAGTCCCTCATGCATTTTCCGTCAAGTATTATTATCTCCATAGCTACTCCTCCCCGTAAAGAAGCTCGAAGGACTTATAGTGATCGCCAGTATAGTATATAAGGCCGTCGTTGGAAAATACTATGCGCTTTGCCCCCCGCGATGACCTGCCCATGGTATCTATGTCGCACTCTGTATACCTGCGCCCCTCCGCTTCCGGGAGCAGGCCTTCGTAATTGCCAAAGCGGTCCCCGCCGATGCTGCGGCCGGGTGCGTAAGGCTCAAGGCTGCCGCCCTCCCAGCCCAGTTTTTTGGCTTCGCTCTTTTTAATGAAGTTTTTGGGCAGCTTTCCGTAGGTATGTATATACAGCGCTACATCTTCCTTTGATGTGTATTCGCCGTCTTCGTCTATCGCCGTCTGTTCCAGTTCAGCCGTCTCTTCTGGCGGCTCGCTTTTGTCTGCCTGCGGCAAAGCTTCCGAGGTTTCAGCCGGCTGTACGGGCGCGTATGTCTGCTGTATCTCCGGCACGTTGGTTCCGAAAACGGAATTTATCAGTCCCGCCGGGGTGAGACTTCCCATAAGCAGCAGCACTGCGGCAAGCGCCGCAACCGCTATGAGCATTATCTGCCGTTTATTGAGTTTTTTCCTGCCGCTTTTATTTCTATCCATACCCTTCTCCGATTTTCTGTTTGAATAAAGTATACCATACTAAACGTAATCTGTTCACACTTAATTACAAAGTTTGCTGTGTCGTATTCTGCCTGTATATGCTATAATAAAATCATGATGAACAAAAGTTTTAAAAAAGTGTTAGGTATCGCCATATCGCTGCTTACGGCAGCCCTTATTTGCGGCTGCGAGGGCATCACGTCCCCCGCCTCATCGGGTCAGCTCTGCGTAAACGAGGTGGTCACTTCCAACTCATATTCTCTGGTGGACGAAAAGCTTGGCAGTCCTGACTGGATAGAGCTGTACAACCCCACCTCCAAGCCCATAGACCTCGAGGGCTACGGGCTCACCGATAACATAAAGAATCCCCATAAATATACCTTCCCCTCTGTTGCCATACCTGCGGGGGGCTATCTCATCGTATATGCCTCAAAGTATGAGGACGATCCAATGTGCACCGGCTTCGGCCTCTCCAAGAGCGGCGACATGCTGTACCTTGTAGACCCATATTACAACGTAATGCAGCAGCTCGAGATACCCGAACTGGTGACGGATGTTTCTTATGCCCGCGCAGCCGATGGCAACTACGGCTATTGCAGTACGCCTACTCCCGGCGAGGCAAACGGCGAGGACATATTTCTGTCCGTTCACGATGGAGGCAAGGCAGATTCTGACGAAAGCGTCCTTGCCATAACCGAGGTCATGCCAAAGAACACCTCCACACTTGCTTCCGAAGACGGCAGATATTACCCATGGGCCGAGATAAAAAACACATCCGACAAAGAAGTGCTGATGTCCGATTACTACCTTTCGGATTCAGTCGGCGAGCCTTCAAAATATCGTCTCCCCGGTGTCACCCTGGGTGCGGGCGAATACGCCATAGTATACTTTTCAGGCAGGGAAGACTCTAATGCCGGCGAGATACACGCCTCCTTCCGGCTGGGCAAGGGCGACTCCGCACTGCTGCTTTCCAACGGAATGGGAAGTGTGATATCCATGTTCAACTGGACAAACCCGGTATACCCCGGCATATCGGTGGTCGCGCCTGATACCTACTGCGCATTTCCTACCCCCGGTCAGGACAATTCTCAGGAGACCCTGCCCTCACTGACCCTTTCAGCTATGGACGGCAGCGATCCCATACATATAAACGAGGTGCTCAAGTTCAACGAGTACAGCATTCGCGACTGCTTCGGCGACCGTTCACCATGGGTAGAGCTATACAACTCATCAGACAGCGCGGCATCGCTTTCGGGCTGCTTTCTGAGCGATGACTCTGACGACCCGTTCAAATGGGCGTTCCCGGAGGTCTCCATAGAACCCAAGGGATACCTTATAGTGTTCCTCTCCGGCAAAAACCAGACCGAAGGCGAGCTTCACACCTCCTTCACCCTCTCCAATAGGGAGTACGAGCTGATGTTCCTCTCCTCGGACGCCATGCGCTATGAAAGCATCCAGCTTGATCCCAAGCTGGGCGATAACGTATCAGTCGGCATATCTGCCGACGGTTCTCTCAGGTATTACTCCAGCCCCACCCCCGGCGGTCCTAATATTACCCACAAATTCGAATCGCCTGACGAAGCTGCCATAACCACAGATATGTCCGGCGTATATATAAGTGAAGTTTCTGCCGTAAAAGCCGCAAAGAGCAGGGATACCGACTGGATAGAGCTTCACAACGCCTCGGGGTCTTCCGTAAACCTCGAGGGTTGGCACCTGACAGACGACGCCAACGACATGAACAAGTTCACCTTTCCTTCTTTTAAGCTGCCGGCCGGAGAATACGCCTCCATAGCCGCTTCCACCTCGGCAAAATCGGGCGTTTCGGCGCCCTTTAACATATCCGCTTCCGGCGATACGCTGATACTCACCGACGGCGACGGCAACATCAGGGATGTGTTTTCAACCGGTGCACTTAGCCTGGGCGTCACATCGGGCCGCACTGTAAACAGCCCGGAGCGGGTATTCTTTACCACCCCAACCAGAAGCGCCGCCAATCCCTCAACATATTACAGCAGCTATGCCGACGCTCCCATATTTTCCGACAGGGCGCTGTACCACAGCGCCGCCTTTGAACTGACGCTGTCAAGCCTTACGCCAAACGCTGAAATATATTACACTACAGACGGCAGCAAGCCCACGACGGCTTCCCACATATATTCAGAGCCGCTTAAGGTATCGTCGAATACCGTGATAAAAGCTATCTCTGTTGCAGATGGCCTTATAAAGAGCGATATTGCCGCCGCCACTTATCTTTTCGAGGAAAAGCACACCGTGCCGGTGGTCTGCCTCTCCATTGGCAAGGAATCCTTTGATGAGGTCTACTCCGTTACCGACCGCTGGAAGAAGGTGGAGCGCGAGGGCTTCTGCGAGTATTACGAGCCGGACGGCACGCTGGGCGTGGAGTTCCCCTGTGGACTGCGGGTAAACGGAGCTTCTACGCTGAACATGCGGCAAAAGTCCATGTCCATATTTCTTCGGGGTGGCTACGGCCAGAGCTCCACGAAATACAACTTCTTCCCCGGCAACGAAGTTACCGAATATACCTCTCTTGCGGTACGCAACTCCGGGCAGGATGCGTCAAAGGCGCGTATTCGGGATTCCTTCTTCAGCAAATGCGTGGAAGGATTAAATATCGATAACATAAAGACCCGCTCCGTAGTGGTATACATCAATGGTCAGTACTGGGGCCTGTACGACCTTAACGAAAACCAGAACGAGGATTATCTCGCCACCCACTATGGCGTCGATCCTTCCACCGCCAACATCATCCGCCGAAACGAGACCCCCCTTGCGGGCGACAGGGCGGACTTCAAGCGCGTACGCAACTACGCCCTTACGGGAGACATATCCGGCAGCGCAAAATACGAGGAGCTGTGCCAGTGGGTAGACGTGGACTACTTCATGGATTACCTCATCGCCCAGACGTACTTTGCCAACGGCGATATGTTCAACCAAAAATACTGGCGCACTACCGACTACAAGATAAAATGGCGGCCTATATACTACGATCTTGACCTTGCCCTCGGCTCCTCCAGCCCCACGCGGAACGTGCTGCCCAGCTACTTTAACGCGGAGGGCGTGCCCTCTCAGGACGGCTCTCTAACCAACATGGACATATATGTGGGCCTTCGCAAAAACCGCTCATGGTGCGAGAAATTCGGCGAGAGATACGTATATGTGGTGTACAATTACTTCACGCCCGAAAAGGTCACGACCATACTCGACGACATGGTAAAGACCATGGAGCCCGAGATGGCACGTCACATAAAGCGCTGGGGCATCCCCTCCAGCATGTCCGCATGGAAGAGCAGCGTATCCGACCTGCGCGGCTGCCTGCAAAAGCGTACCGACTATGCCCTATCTTACCTTCAGAAGGAATTCGGCTTTTCCAACGCCCAGATGGAGCAATGGAAGGCAAACGCCATGGCTAAACCGGAGGCAGAAGCCGCCGGATAGCGGCAAAAAGGCAATAAAAAACCGCCGGTTAGCACCGACGGTTTTTTGATTTAAGCCTTAGAGGCTTTTATCCTCCACATAGAGGCTAAGTACCTTGTTGGGATCTGCCGGGGCGGCCGCGGGAGCGGCGCTCTTGCCCTCCTTGGCCTCCTTGCGGGCCTCGAAGAACTTGGGGGCTACCTTGGGGAACAGCGCGTAGCTCAGTACGTCCTCTTCCTGCTCGTAGTAGCCAAGCTCCTTCACTTCCTTCTCATACTTCTCCAACTCGGGCTCCAGCAGATCGGCCGGACGGCAGGTGATAACTTCCTTGTCACCTATGGCCTTGCGGCGGACTTCCTCGTTTACATCTCCGGGCAGCGCGCCGTATTCGCCGGCAAGCAGAGCCTTGGAATTCTGTGGGAAGGTCTTATAGCGGCCCATTAGTACGTTAAACACGGCCTGTGTGCCGACTATCTGACTGGTAGGAGTTACAAGGGGAGGATAGCCGAAGTCCTTGCGGACGATCGGGATCTCCTCAAGAACGTCATAGTACTTGTCTTCCCTGCCCGCTTCCTTGAGCTGGCTGATGAGATTGGAAAGCATTCCGCCAGGAACCTGATAGACCAGAGTGTTGGTATCCACCCGGAGCACCTTGGGGTCGAGTATGCCTTCCTTCATCATCCTTTCGGCTACGCCGCGGAAGTGCTTTGCGGCCTCCGCCAGCTTGCCGAGATCCAGTCCGGTGTCATTCTCGGTGCCCTTGAGTGTGGCCACCAGAGACTCCGTGGCAGGCTGTGAGGTTCCGTTTGCAAAGGGAGACAGCGCGCAGTCCACGATATCCACGCCCGCCTGCATGGCCATGAGGTAAGTCATGTCGCCGGTGCCGGTGGTGTTGTGGGTGTGCAGGTGAATGGGTACGTCCACCTCGGACTTGAGCCGCTTGATGAGCGAATATGCGTCATAGGGCAGCAGCAGGTTTGCCATATCCTTTATGCAGATATTGTCCGCGCCCATCTGAACCAGCTCCTTTGCCAGCTTTACGAAGTAATCCTCGTTATGCACGGGGCTCATGGTGTAGCTTATGGCAGGCTCGCATATTCCGCCGTACTTCTTGGTGTATTTGATTGCGGCTTCCAGATTTCGCACATCGTTGAGCGCATCGAATATACGAATGACGTCAATGCCGTTCTCGATCGCCTTGCGGCAGAACTGCTCTACGACATCGTCCGCATAGTGCTTATAGCCAAGTATGTTCTGACCGCGGAAAAGCATCTGCAGCTTGGTGTTGGGCAGGGCCTTCTTCAGCTTGCGGAGACGTTCCCACGGATCCTCGTTTAGGAAGCGCAGGCAGGCGTCAAATGTAGCGCCGCCCCAGCACTCCAGAGAATAATAGCCAATGCTGTCCAGTATTTCGCAGGCGGGGAGCATATCCTCTGTGCGCATACGAGTAGCGGCCTGAGACTGGTGCGCATCGCGCAGTATGGTATCGGTTATCATCAGTTTTTTAGCCATGGTGCAATACCTCCTATTACATGAACAGGGCAAGGAACACACCGGCAGCGATAGCGGAGCCGATAACGCCGGCTACGTTGGGGCCCATGGCGTGCATGAGCAGGAAGTTGCCGGGCTTTTCCTTCTGACCAACTATCTGAGATACGCGGGCAGCCATGGGAACGGCGGAAACTCCAGCGGAGCCGATCAGGGGGTTGATGGGATCCTTGCTGAACTTGTTCATTATCTTTGCAACTATTACACCGCCGGCGGTGCCGAAAGCGAAAGCGCAAACGCCCATAAGCAGTATGCCGAGGGTCTTGCCGGTGAGGAAGGTCTCAGCGGTGGCGGTAGCGCCTACCGAGATGCCGAGGAATATGGTTACGATATTCATCAGCTCGTTCTGGGCGGTCTTGGAGAGGCGGTCGGTAACGCCGCTCTCGCGGAACAGGTTACCCAGCATAAGCAGGCCGATAAGCGGCGCCGCGGAAGGCAGCATGAAGGATACGAATATGGTGACCATGATGGGGAATATTATCTTTTCCTTCTGGGATACCGGCCTCAGCTGCTTCATCTCTATCCGGCGCTCTTCCTTTGTCGTCAGCGCCTTCATTATAGGGGGCTGTATGACAGGAACCAGCGCCATGTAAGAATAAGCCGCGACGGCAATAGGGCCGAGAAGATAAGGAGCGAGCCTCAGGGTAACGTAGATCGCCGTAGGGCCGTCTGCGCCGCCGATGATGCCTATGGAGCCTGCTTCAGCATTGCTGAAGCCAAGGAGCTTAGCGCCTATAAAAGCGACGAAGATGCCGAACTGCGCTCCCGCGCCCATAAGCAGGCTCTTGGGGTTGGCGATCAGGGGACCGAAGTCTGTCATTGCTCCCACGCCCATGAATATCAGCGAGGGGTATATGCCGAGCTTTACGCCCAGATACAGGTAGTCTATAAGGCCCGCGCCATGGCCGAGCTCAGACCAGTTGATAACGGTAGCGCCATCTACCACCTTTAGAAAATAGTCGGGATGGAACATATTAGCGCCGGGAAGGTTGGTAAGCAGCATACCGAATGCGATAGGCACCAGCAGCAGAGGCTCGAACCCCTTTACAATAGCCAGGTACAGCAGAACGCAGGAAATGGCTATCATTATAAGACACCTGGGATCGGCTATCAGATAGGCAAAGCCGGTGGTATCTATAAAGTTGGAAAATACATCTGCAAAAGTCATCTGCGATCTCCTTTCTTAAGTTTGTTTCCCTTAAAAGGAGATCAGCCTATAACAACGAGAACATCGCCGGAGTTTACAGTAGAGCCCTTGGTTACGTTGATGGCGGTGACCTTGCCCGCTGCGCCGGCAAAGATCTCGTTCTCCATCTTCATCGCCTCGAGCATTATGACTACGGTATTGGCTTCGACCATATCGCCGACCTTTACCTTTATGTCAAGAATGTTGCCGGGCATGGGCGCGGTAACGCTTGTAGCGCCTGCCGCAACGGGGGCGGCGGCAGCAGGGGCGGGTGCGGGAGCGGCTGCCTGAACGGGAGCTGCGGGAGCCGCGCCGGCGGCTATTTCTTCGACTTCGACTTCATAGGGAGTGCCGTTTACATTTACGTGAAACTTACGCATTGTTTTGATTTCCTCCGTCAATAATCAATAATCTCAATCAATTTGGTAGAATGGCTTATGCTCTTTTGATGCTGTGGATCCTGAGTCCTTCAGGCTCGTTACCCATGTAGGTAGCGATAGCCACAGCTATGGCAGCGTCAAAGGCCTTTCTATCGGATATGCCGGCCGCAGGCGCCGCCGCCACAGGCGCGGCCTTGGTCTGCTCTACGCCCTTGCCCTTGCCTATCACCGCGCTCATGAGCTTAGTAAGCAATATCAGCATTATAAGTCCTACAAACACAGTGCCCATACCGAGTACCATCACTAATGCCGAGCTGATGTTTTCCAATGTATTGCTCCTCCCTTCTTTTTATTATCAAAATGCTCTTAATAATAATTGAAAAGTCATAAAAACTGCTTATAGTTTTTATGGTTATTCTATGGGGTATAATCCCGCCCCATTGTGTTTAATAATACACTATCGATTTGTTTTTGGCAACATAAAAACGGCATTCAGGTAAAAAAAACCGTAAAAATGCCGTTAAACTATAATTTATCATTATATATTCAGGCCTTGCTACCATCAGTTGACAAGGACACACAAGGTTTTAGAAGCCAAACAGCACGGCATAACTGTGTCGTCCTCATTTGAAATACAACCAGTATTTCTGCACTCG
>QRFC01000979.1_pt1 | contig 25109 bp, 46 predicted proteins | sample 1861061 | NCBI WGS metagenome assembly QRFC01 (sample SAMN09711282, study PRJNA482702) | Human gut metagenome, whole genome shotgun sequencing project.
TCTTACAGATACAAGACATATTGGGGAGTGACAGAAATCGAAAAATGCGGTTGCTTGCTTGATGTGTCTTGCGAGGATTTTAAGAGAAAAGAAAGCGAGTGATTAAGAGTGATAACTGAACGAGATGAATGCTGCGGTTGTGCAACGGAATCATATCCTTGCCTTGAAGATAGTTGTCCTAGAAGACATACGGCAGTGCTGATCTGCGACGAATGTGGGGATGAAGTAGAAAAATTATACAAAGTGGACGGAATGCAGTTATGTGGCAGATGTGCGCTTGTGGAACTGGAGGTTGTTGAATTATGAAGGTTACAGAAAGAGAAGCTATTGAATATCTGAATGGCAGGTATCTTATGGTTGGCTCACCTGCAAATCCGTCAAAAGAAGTATGTGAAAAACATAATGCAGTGTTAGAGCTGGCGATTAAAGCATTGAAGGAGCAGGAAAAACTGAAAAGAAAATATGTGACAAGAGAGCAGATAAATGAAATTGTTGCCTATATGAATGATGTGTGCGGAACATCATATAGACCAAACAACAAAGTAACCGAAAAACATATAAATGCCAGATTCGGAGAAAAGTATACCGTTGAGGATTTTAAAAAGGTTATCGACAAGAAAGCTGCGGAGTGGCTGGGGACTGATATGGAGAAGTTCTTGCGGCCTGAAACATTGTTTTGCAGCAAGTTCGAAGGATACTTAAACCAGATCAACACAGCGAAGCGCAAGAAAAGTCTTGCAGATGAATGGGGAAACAGTTAATGACGAGAGAAGAGACGCAGAAATTGCTTGCAATGGTTCAGGCTACATATCCGAATTATAACCCAATAGATAAGACAGCCTCCGTTAATGTATGGTTTGCTGTTCTGGTAGATTGCGATTGGAAGTTGGTTCAGACCGCATTTGTCGCATATGTTAGGGAGAATACAAGCGGTTTTGCTCCAGCTCCCGGTCAAATTATCGAAAAGATTCAATTGCTCACTAAACCAGAAGATTTGAATGAAATGGAAGCATGGGCGTTGGTGAGTAAGGCTATCAGAAAGAGTGCTTATAATAGTCGGGAAGAGTATGAGAAGTTACCAGAATCTGTGCAGAAAGCTGTCGGATCCTCAAACCAGTTGTATGCTTGGGCAATGGATACAGAATACAATGAAAGTGTTGTGAGTAGCCATTTTGTCAGATGCTATCGAACAATTATTGAACGAGAAAATACGGTTGCGAAGATGCCGGAGAATATCAGAAAACTTATAGGACGGGTAAACCAGAAATTGGATGGAATAGAAAGCAATGCATATAGCATAGAAGAAAAATAAATATCGGAAGGAGTGAAGAGGTTTGTCCGGACAATAAAGCTGGCTTTACTCCGAGATAAAATGAAAAGCCAAAAGGAACGAAGTGCGGAACTATACAAAAGCAGAAAAGAAAGCGGTCTGTGTCCCAGATGTGGGAAACCGCTAGATAGAAATGGACATTATTGTTCTGAGTGTTTGGAAAAAGAAAGAGAATATCGCAGTGAAACAAAAAAATTTTGTAAGGAAAACGGAATTTGTCCGGTCTGCCATAAAGAAAAGTTGTATGGAGACGAGAAACAATGCATATTATGCAGAGAGTATCACTGGGAGTATGGCATAAAGAATCCACCAACCGATCAGCAGAAAGAAAAGTACAGAAACCGTTTTCGTGAGACACAAAAAAAATTATATGCAGAAAGAGTATCGAATGGTATATGCACCAGATGCGGAAAACTAAAAGTAGTTCCAGGAAGAAAAAAGTGTGGAATCTGCCTTGAAAAAGACATGATTTTACACAGAAACAGGAGGGCTTATGAGGTCGAACTTCAACAGACTAAGTAAGCCGGAAGTTGATTTTTTGTTAGATAACTGTAATTTTTCGGAAGATGAAATCATACTATTTAAAATGGCAAGTGCTGGAAGCAGCGATGTTCAGATTGCGGAGAAACTGTGCATGTGCGTTTCCAGCATTACCAAGAAGAAAAAAATAGTCGGACGTAAAATAAAAGAGTTTTTGGAGGTGTCTGGCAATATGACTACAATCTATGTCAATGGTAAGCGTGTGACAAAAGAAGAGCTCAAAAACAATGAAATTCAGATAGAGTCAGTAAAAAAAATACTGTCAGAGAAATTGACGAAAAGTAAATAGAATTGTAGAATATGGCTAGAATAAAAACTAGCCATTTCTTTTAGGAGGAATGGCATATGAGAAAACTTAATGTCGCGTATCTAAGAGTATCTACAGAAGCTCAGACCGAAAAGTACGGATTAGATGTGCAAAAACAAAAAATATTGGATCATTGTGAAAAAAAGGGAGTGGTAATAGACAAATGGTATATTGACGGCGGATATAGTGGAAGTAAACTTGACCGACCGAAAATTCAAGAATTATTGGATGATGCAGAAAAAGGATTGATAGGGACTGTTTTTATTTATAAGCTGGACAGGATGAGCCGAGATGTAATTGATACTCTTAATTTATTTTATAAGGTATTACCAAAGTATGGGGTTAAGGTCGTATCAATGACAGAAGATTTGCGGACAGAAAAACCTATGGATCGAGTCATGCTTACAATGAATGCCGCGATGAACCAGTATGAGCGTGAAGTTATTCGAATGAGAATGTCTGCAGGAATGTTGGAGCGCGTAAAAAATGGACTCTGGATGGGCGGAGGACGCATTCCATGGGGATATTACTATGACAGAAACGACGGCATACTTCATGTAGATGAAGAACAGGCTAAAATGGTGCGGAACGCATACAAACTTTATCTGGAAGGATATTCGTGCGACAAGATAGCCACTATGCTTGGATTCCGCGGCGAGCGAATTGTTACGCAGATATTGAAAAGGAAATCAAATATAGGTCTTATAGAGTACAAAGGAAATGTATATCAAGGGAATCATGAACCTATTGTTGATGAAAAATTGTTTTGGGATGTTCAAGATGCAATTAACAAGCGAAAATCAAATTCGCACATAAGCAATAATCATTTGCTTACAGGCCTTTGCTATTGCGGATATTGCGGATCTAAAATGCGGTATCAGAAATGGGGAAGATCAGGACACAGGCTTGTTTGCTATTCGCATTACAAAAGCGGAAAACCTTATATGCGAAAAGTGGATAGTTGTATAAGCAAACCAGAAAGAGCAGATTTTTTAGAAAACGAAATTGAGGATGCTTTCAAAAAATTTGCAATTCATGTTGATGAAACCGAGAATGAATGTCTGGATCAGTCAATAATTCTTGAACGTACTATAAAATCGGAGCATGAGCGTCTAAAAAAAATGTACACTTTGTATATAAGCTGCATGAGCGACGATTTGCTGGAATTGATAAAGGAAAAAGAAGAAAGTATAAAAAAATTACAAAAACAACTTGAAGAGAATGAACGAGAGAAAGGATGCGATGTTGAAAAAATAGAGGAAATCAAGCAGATGGCAGATGTCTGGGATTCCTTGACGGTAAAAGAGAAGAACCGAATATTAAAAGAATGTGTAGAAAAAATAATAATAAAAGGGAGCGACATAGAAGTCAGCTTCGTTACTTTTTAATATATTTCTGCTTCCTATATTCATTCCTGCGATTATAGGAAGACGAAAAAGCTGAAATGGCTAGTTTTTATTCTATTTTTACAGTTTGTATATAGTTATTTTGCTGATATAGGACGGTTTTGCCGTCTTTTTTTATGCCAAAATGTAAGCAGAAGGAGGGAGAAAAGAATGTTTTCAGATGAAATTTTAGAAAAGATTTTTGCCCGGAAAGAATTGCAGAGGCTTGATTTACAGACACAATCAGAAGTCATTCATGCAATAGAGAAAGTTTTGGAGGAGGTAAAAGAAGATGCCAGTTCCGTATCAGAATAATATGTATCCTCAGATGCCATATGGCCAGCAGCAATACGGTGTAAATTCTTATCTTCCGTATATGCAGCCGAGATTTCAGCAGCCGGAAGTTCCGGCACAGCAGGTTCAGCAACAGACTCCACCGGTGCAACAGATGCCAAGGGGGCTTAACGGAATGGTCGTGCAGGCAATTGAAAACGTGACAGCTGATTGTGTGCCTATGGACGGTTCAGCAGCTTTCTTCCCAAAACAGGACTTGTCAGAAATCTATGTTAAAAGTTGGTGTGCTGATGGAACAATACGCACATTGACCTATAAACCGGTTAAACCAAATACACCCAAAGAAGTACAAGCTAACGAAGATAGAATGGTTTCTGGGCTCGTACAGAACGTCACAGAGGCATTTGAGAGACATTTCAACGAACTTTCCGAAAAGATTGACCGGTTGGAACTGTCAATAGCCAGACCGGGAACAAAAGGAAGAACTGCCACAGCGAAAAAGGATGGTGAATCTGAATGAATCCGATGAATTTAATGCAGATGTTTCAAAATCCGCAGCAGTTTATGCAAAATATTATGGGAAACAACCAGATCATGAGCAATCCAATGGCTAAAAATGCCGTGGAACTTATGCAGAAAGGGGATGCACAGGGAGTTGAGCAGATGGCAAGAAACCTGTGCAAAGAAAAAGGTCTGAATGCAGATGAAGTAATGCAGCAGATAAAAAGCAAATTTAATCTTTGATAGCATATTAGAGGTTTGTGCACAAAACCTAGGAGACCTCTTTATGAATATATTTTACGGAGGTAAATCTAATATGTTTAATGGCAACAACACACCTTTTACGATGCCGGTAATGCCTGCTAACACAGGTGGTTATGGAAACGGTGGAGCATGGGGAGACGGCGGATGGCTCTGGATCATCGTCGTATTCGCACTTCTTTTTGGCTGGGGAAACAACGGCTGGGGAGGATTTGGCGGAGGAAACGGCGGTGGTTATGTAGCAACAGCAGCTACCCAGGCAGACATCCAGCGTGGTTTTGATAATCAGGCGGTTATCAGCAAACTTGACGGAATTTCTAATGGATTGTGTGATGGTTTTTATGCCGTGAATAACGGTATGCTTACCGGATTCAATGGAATCAACACAAACATTATGCAGACTGGATTTGGCATCCAGCAGGCAATCAATGCAGATACCATTGCCAATATGCAGAACACCAATGCTTTGCAGGCACAGATTGCAAATTGCTGCTGCGAAACCCGTGAAGCTATTCAGGGTGTAAACTACAACATGGCACAGAATACCTGCGCTTTGCAGAACACAATGAACAGCAACACCAGAGACATCATCGACAGCCAGAATGCAGGAACTCGTGCAATCCTTGACTATCTGTGCCAGGAGAAAATTTCTGCTCTTCAGGCAGAGAATAGTGATCTTCGCCGGGCAGCTTCTCAGGACCGTCAGAGCGCACTTCTCACTACTCAGATGGTGGCTCAGACACAACAGATCATTGATGCGGTACGTCCGACACCAGTTCCGTCATATCCGGCATCTAACCTTTATGGTTATGCAGGCTGCGGATGCAACACTGGCTGCGGATGCTGACAACAGAATAATTGTAACTTAACCAAACAGGTTATGTCTGCATAGCAGAATTACACAGGGCAGGCTTAACAGTCTGCCCTTTATCATTTATGGAGGTAATATTATGGCTGAATTTACAGCTGTAGCTACTCAGGAAGTAGCTCAGAACGGAAATGTAATTTTCACAAATACAGCAGTTCGGGGAACAAACTGCATCAAACACCGGGAAGGTTCCGGAATCATCACTTTAAGAGGACTTACTAACCAGTGTCGCGCAAGATATTTTGTGGAGTTTTCCTCAAATATCGCAGTACCGGCAGGTGGAACAGCAGGTGAAATTTCTCTTGCAATCGCTATCAGTGGGGAACCGGTCCTTTCCTCACAGATGAGAAGTACACCGGCAGCAGTATCGCAGTATAACAACGTGTCCGCTGGAATCTATGTAGATGTACCGGCAGGATGTTGCGTGAACATTGCGGTTGAAAATACCAGTACGCAAGCTATTGAAGTAGCAAATGCCAATATCGTTGTAACGAGGGAGGCGTAAAATCTATGGATGTTAAGAGAATGTATTGCATGATTGAAAAGCTGGCTGAATGTGCCGAGAAGCAGTTTGATGCCGGAATCGAAAATATTGATACTTCCGAGATGGGACAGGTCGTTGACATGATGAAAGATCTGGCGGAAGCAATGTATTATCGGGAGCTGACAAAAGCCATGCAGGAATTTGATGCAGAAGATGTAATGGAAATGCTTGACCGTTATGGAGATGGACGGAAGTTTTACGATCATTACCGGTATGCAGATGGAAGATTTGCACCGAAAGGACGCGGAACATACCGTCGTGGCTATGAGGAACCGCCCTACTACCACATGACACCGGAAATGTACCGGAACATGGAACAGTACCGGGATATGGACAGAGGTTCTGGCAGAATGTATTATACAGAGCCGTCGATGAGTTCTGGCTCTGGTAGTCACATGGAAAGCCGGTATGATATGGCTAAACGCAATTATACCGAGAGCAAAGAACTTCACCGTGGCAACACGGCAGAAGACAAGGAACACAAAATGAAAGAGTTGGAAAAATATATGCGTGAGATCGGTTCTGACATTGCGGAAGTGATTTCTGATGCATCATCAGAGGAAAAAGCTCTTCTTAAGCAAAAACTGCAAGTTATCATGCAGAAAATCCAGTAAAAGTGCAGGGTGGTGCGGTTTTGCATCACCCTTTTTGAGGTGCAATTATGTTTGAAATCAACGGTCATAGTTGGAATACAGAATTTGTCCCAGTTACAAGTCCATTCCTGACGCGCTCTGACGGCTCACAAAGCGTTGGTGTGACAGATGCTAATACTTCTACGGTTTACCTATCAAACAGGCTTAAAGGGGCATTTCTGCGCCGTGTGACGGCACACGAACTCTGCCATTGTTTCTGCTTTTCTTTCAACATACATATGCCAATGGAGCAGGAAGAATATCTGGCAGACTGGGTAAGCCTTTACGGGACAGATTTGATTTATTTACTGGATGATTTGATGGGAAGTCTGAACAGAAAATTTGCATAAAAATGCAAAAACTTTTTTCGGTTTTTCAAAAATTTCCACGGCAAAAAAATACCCCCCTATATCTCATTTTTTCATCCAAAAATCGGTTACAGGGTCGGTGAAAAAGTGGTGAAATTTTGCGAAAATTTTTTTGAAATTTCCTTGTCACGGAAGGTGAGAAGGTCGAGCTGAACAGTCCGCCGGCTTTCCCCTGGTGCAATGCGGCAACATTAACACCGGAACCGGTTAGAAAGAATGCTATGAATATTTTTAATATACCACTACCGACGCGCACCGTCAACCAGCACGCGCCAGGCGGGCTTTTATTTCTGATCATTTTTCCAGATCCTCCAAATTTTTGCATAGCACGACCCGCCACCCGTCCGCGTCCCGTCCCACGGCTGATAGGGTGTTAGATCTGCGCTATGCTGGACAATATCGCCGCCCGTTTGCGCTGCCTGACTCCGGCAGAGGGTGAAAGGGTTGACAGGTGCCCGGCTTGCTCCAAATCTGCGGACGGGCGCAGGGATCCGGGGCAAGTGCTTTTTGTTTGGCTGCCAGTAATGCGCAGCTATGCCGCTATTAGATCGCGAGTCTATCGCCGGACGTTATCCGGGTAGCGGAAAAAGGGCGGACAGGATCCACCCTAAATAACTACAAAATCACCAGGGAAACCGGTTGTAACTATCATTTTGCCATCTGGGCGACGGTAAACAACCCCGCACCCGTCCGCATAGGTTGACCATACAAGCCAGCCTGGCGGCGTGAGGTTTTCGCCGGTCTTATAATCCCGGAACGCATAACGCGGAAAAATTCCGCTTTTTTCCTGCTCCAGTGCGTTGTTGATTGCCTGCGATTCCGTCACAAGCTGCACACCGTCGCGAGTGTGTAAAACATAGTTATTTTCTTTCATTTCCTTTTCTCCTTTTCAATTTTATAAAACCGCCGCCGGTAACGATCCGGCGGGCATTCTCTGCGGCGGCTATTGTTCGATGATTTCAAAACATTTTTGTATCTCTTCTAGGCTGTGGCAGCATTCCCCGCCGGGATAGCGATATATAGCCATATAATCGCCACCGCCTAGAGGTTGCATATCTTTCAAATATGCTCTATGTCCTCCGTTGCCTTTTATAATCTTTGGGTATCCGTCTTTTCTCATTTTTTCAATCCTTGTCATGTACTTATTTCCTCCAAATTCTAAATTTTTCCCGAAATTCCGGGTAAAAGCAAGCCGGGGAGTTGAACCCCGGAGATGCGCCGCTCGCGCTTGCTAAATTTTTACTTTTCCGGTTATTAGTTCCAGAGAGTACCGGAGACCGTAACCGATTATGAGCCAGAAAAGAAAATCTGCCATGTTATGCCCTCCTGTTATTCTACAAATTTTTTCAGCTCATCATCTGTCATGCTGTCTACTTTTCTGCGTGCTGTTATCGGTTCCATTTCCATTTCTCCGATAAAGTAAGTAAATACGATGCTTTCTAAAACGTGTCTATCTTCTCTATTCATGTTTTTCCTTTCTAGCCTGCCATCATCAGAGCCGGGAGGCTGCCCACGGCTGACGCTCCGATCTGGAGCGTTTCGGCTAATTCTTTGCTATGATTTTCCCGTATCCAAAAATTTTCTCGGTTGATGGGATAGCGAAAAACATTGCCCTATATTCCGCTACGAATTTACATTCGTAGTGATTTCCACTTTCGCAGATGGCGAGAAAATCGCCGTCCTTGTTCTCTTTTATGATATCTTTGATCTGATACAGATTTGCCATTTTTTAGACCTCCTCACTATATGCTGGAAATAATTTTTCGTACTCTTCGCACTCTTTTCTATATGGGCAAGTAGTGCAGTCTTTTTCATATTTCCCACATTCCCTTGTCAGCAGTGCTTCTAATTCTTTAAATCTTTCAAGTTCTTTCATTTTATGTTCCTCCGGTTCTTTATTTGATGGTTTTATTATATAACTAAAAAAAGTTATTGTCAATATAAAATGCAACTTTTTTTAGTTATTTTTAATTGACTTTTTCAGATAAAAATATTATCATCTATATATAAGGAGGAAATGCAAAAATGATTCGTTTTAAGTTTGACGTTGCCGGAGCACTAAAAACCGCAGGAATGACAGCATATAAGGCACAAAAAACAGGGATTATATCACAGGATACATGGAGGAAAATAAAGGAAAATAACGCAAATATAAGCATGAAGTCATTGAATAATATATGTGCTGTTCTGAATATGCAGCCGGAACACTTAATATATTATGAAAAGGATGCAGCAGAGGAAAAAGAAATAAAAGAAAAACTTGAATTATAATATTGACAATATAACTAAAACAAGTTATTATAATATTGTCGAAAGGCAATAAAAAAAAGGAGGAACGAAAACATGACAGAAGAAACAAAGATGATTCTTGAGGAGCTTAAAAAGCTGAATGATAAAGTTACTGACATTCAGCTAACGTTGGAGAACGAGACGAACAAGAATATCAAAATAATCGCCGAGGGTCATTTAGACTTGAGCCGCAAACTTGATGAAGCGTTAAAGGTTGACAGCGAGAAAGAAATGCTCATGATCCTGGTTAATCGTTTAGAGAATGAGCTGAGACGATTAAAAGCAAGAGTTGAGGAAATCGCATAATTGAGAAGGAAAGCCGCTCAGAAATGGGCGGTTTTCCTATGCCCGGATGATAGAATTCTGCATCATAATTTTATGCTAAAATTCTATATTATAATTATCATACATAATTCTATATCATATTGCGTATATAATAATTCTATGTTATAATTCTTATATAATAATTCTTACACGGAGGGAATAACGCAATGAGCACACCGGATTATATTAGACGGTCGCAGAATAACTACAACGCAAAATTCGACATTATCCAGATCAAGGCACCGAAGGGAACAAAGGAACGTATAACAACGCTGAGCGGTCAGAGCATGGCGGCTTTCTGTTTGCAATGCGTTCTTGATCGTCTGGACGAGCTGGAAAGATCAGAAACGGCACCGGAATATAAGCAGACAGCAAATACACCAACGGACAGCGAAAACGCAAATACAACCGCTACAGAAGCACAGACGGAAAAGAAACAGTTGACAGATGATGACGTTATGGAGATATGGCGGCAACGTGTAGCAGAGAACGAAGCCAAGAAGAAAGCAGCAGCTAACGAGATGCCACCAGAGCCAGAACAGGAGGAAGAACCGGAAGACGCGAAAGCTGTTTTCTTGCGAGAGTTAGAGCGCATAAGAGCCGGGCAGATTCCGGAAGAGGACGAAGAAAAGGAAGCTGCTAGAGCTGCCAGCATTAACAGATCGGAAATGGAAAATTAAATGTTACAAATGTAACATGAGATTTCTATTGACTCCGGCATCTAGTATGGCTATTCTGGAATCACCGAAGAAGCCACCCCAATAGACTCATAGGCGTATTGTATGAGCTGCACATTGATAACCAAATAGCAACTAGAATCAGAGCAGGCCAGCGGATCAAATCCGGTTTAGGTCTGCTTTTTGTGTGTAAAAACCGGCAGTCCTCGCGCGAATAATATAAACCTTTTATACAGTCTATAAGTATATATAATATATAATACGTCTATAGATCTATGGGTCTTCTGAGGTAAAAGTAGTATATATAAATATATATAGGGCAGTATATAAGTCCGGTAAATAAATAAAACAGTATTGACAAATTGAGAAATTATGGATATTATTATAACTAAATTAAGCCGAGGCGCGCAGGTTCTCCCAGAGTCCGTAGAGGGATAAAGAGCCGAACAACGCGAGAGGTAGTAAGAGCAAGGACGGACAGAAACACAAGCAAAGTGCAGCACGCTCGTAGATCAGACTTTAACAGGTCTTTTCTACGGGCGTTTTTTATTTCTCGGAAATTACAGAAGGAGGTGCAGAACATGGAAAAAGTAACAGACTTTCAACCGGATCAAGAATTTTTTGAGACAGATATAGACATGTATTTGCGCCTGTACTGCGAAAGGCGAAATATAGAGGACATGAGAAAAGAGAGTCAGAGCATTTGGAATGCAGCACTTATGTTTATACGCCGTGAAGTATTTAGAGACCGTGAAGCGTTTAGAAACAAGACTCTTATAACTGATACCAACTGTATCATGAACAGTACATGTAATACATATAACTATGATCTAATAGATAGAGTATGTGATCATTATATATATTTGTGTATGGAATATGAGAAAGAAATAAGTGTTCTAGGTTTTAGTAATTTAACTGGAATACCTGACGGAACTATATATGATTGGGGCTATAATCCGCGGGAACTAAGCCGCAAGGGTTCTGAGATTCACAAAAAACTTTTAAAATACAACGAGGAAAGCTTGGAAAATAAGCTTGCATCGGGCAAGGCTAACCCAGTTGGAGTGATCGCAATACTTAACAGGCGGCATGGCTGGGCAAGCCCATATACAGCAGATAGCAATCGCCAGAGGTCGCAGGCATTGACGGCTGAACAGCTGCCGCAGTTGGGACAGAAAGACGCAATTTGTCTTTCTGAGGTGGACAAAAACGACAATATCACATAGATAAACTAGATATAGTGTAACAAGTAGCATAAAAGCACAATATATTGCATAGTTTTATAACATGTCGTCAAATGATTCTTTTGCGACATGTTGAACAACCAGAAAAGCACCGGGGAGGGGGTCTGACGGGGCCGGAAAAACCGTCCTACTAAGTCCCCCAAATTTCCGAAAAAACAAAAAGACCTTAAGGAGGATAGTTATGTTACAGTTGCCAATCATGTTTTGGATTCTGTGGAAACTCAATGCACCTATGTGGTGTTATGTAGTTTGGACAATATGGCTAATTCTTTTAGTCATTGATTTTTGTTCAAGAATTTATGAAATGGGGAAAGAGGCACAATAAATGACCGGAAGTGAATATCAGAAATTGGCAATGCGAACTTGCAATATACCGGCAGAAAACAAATCAGACAGATTTTATCATGCGGTCTTTGGACTGAACAGTGAAGCTGGAGAAGTAGCAGGAATCCTGCAAAAGAAATACCAGGGACATAAAGCAGATAAGCAACACATGATGAAAGAACTTGGTGACTGTCTGTGGATGATTGCCGAGGCCTGTGAAGCTATTGGAACCAGCATGGATGCGGTAATGGAAATGAACATTGAGAAATTGAAAGCACGGTATCCAGACGGATTTGAGGTGGAAAGATCACTTCACCGGGAAGAGGGGGACGTATAATGGCTGATAATGTAAATCACCCATCGCATTATGAGACAGGGAAATTTGAGTGCATCGAGGTTATGCTGGAAACACAGGGAATTGAAGCTGTTAAGAATTTCTGCATCTGCAACGCATTTAAGTATCTTTACCGGCACTGTGGGAAAAACGGACTGGAAGATGTGAAAAAGGCAGGATGGTATATCCGAAAATACATTGAGCTGGAAGAGGGTGCTGAAAGTGAAGATCGGGAACAAGGAAATCAACGATGAATGCCAGAACTGCTCGGAAGTCCTACAATGCGAACTGTTCCGGCAAGGGCATGGAATCGGACAGCAACGAGAAAATGTAGCTGCTATGATCGTTTGCCAGTTGGAACATCAGGGTAAGCGAAAGAAATAATGGGGTATAGCCAAGCGGCTAAGGAACAGGATTTTGACTCCTGCATTCGCCGGTTCAAATCCGACTACCTCAGTTAAGCGTTGATGTTGTCCTACGCTATACAAAGACAAGGTTTCAACTGGTTATGGAAGGCAAAGCCATTCAAGATTCGTACCAAAAGCTAAAGCGGATCATGATGTCATTGGTTTTCATATGACTTCTTCTCCTTTAAGACCCACTAGCGGAAAGCTGATTAAAGAGCCATCGCACGGCTCGGTGGGTTTTGGGTTTCGCTGCGGTAGTTACCCGTGGATTTCATCATTCCCTGTACAAAAGAATCGCAGCAGGCGATTGTATCAAAAGTGTGGTGCCTTGGCGCAATCGTCTCAGTTCGCCGTCAACGTAAAGGCTGGCAGGTGCTTGCATATCACCTAAAACGTCATGGAGCTGACATATGCAATTTTGGGGAAGCGGCAACGATTGGCGGTGTTGCAGCTGACTGTAAATCAGTTCCCATGTGGTAAACAATGGAGGTTCAATTCCTCTCTTCCCCATTTCACTCAACTCCCTAAAAACACTGTTTGGCAGGTGCGTGGTAGACAGTCGTAATGGATGGGTTGTTTAAGAAATTGCACCATCAAGATGCAGTGTTCCCATAATGGTATTGGAGCCGGTTGCTATCCGGTCGGGCGGAATATCCGCTTTGCAGGTTCAAGTCCTGCACACTGCGTTTTGCCAACGTACCGAAATGGTTATAACGGCGCTGTCTTGAAAACAGATGTGCTATGGAGAACATGGCTTGTGGGTTCAAATCCTACCGTTGGCGTTTCCCTTCAGCAACACGACAGGCTCATGTTGATGTTGTAAATAACTTGATCTGTGAGTAGAGCATAGACATGCCGGTGATATGAGCTAGTCCGGGACTTACAGATTATATCCTTGAAGTTGCGGTTATAGTGCACAGCTGCACCGGGTTTATAGAGGATATATACGTCTGTCTGCTGATCAGAATGAGGTCTCCAAAATCTCTAACGAAAGTTCGATTCTTTCCAGGCGTGTTTCTGGTGTTATCTGGTGTCCAGATCATAATTTGCTGAATAGCAAGCCAGAAAAATTCGGTGGCGGAATAGGTAAACGCGGAATCTTACACAGTTATCCTAGGAATGTAGCAGGATACTTCGCTAAAAGGCTGAGTACATTACCGTGGTGACAGTGAGTAGGAGGAAACACAACAAACTATCCTTGTGTAAGAAAAACTGCATGATGGGTGCAAATCCCATCCCGAATTTTAAAATGGAGGGAAAGAAAATGTTCAGAAAACTTTTCAACATGTGGATCAGGTATAAAACAAAGAATCTCACCAGGATTCCGCTGTTTACCATGATTTTTGATTACCGGAAGTATCAGCAAGATGGCAAGCCGGGGAGCTGCACATTTTACGCTCACCCGGACATTGCACAGGACGAATTTGTGAAAGAGAAACTTGGCGAAGTTGTTGACCATATCCGGGACAATTACGATCTGGATATTTTTACGAGGGTTTGATTATGAAAACTGGACATGAAAATAATAAAATAATCACATTGTTTAACTGCTTTTTCCCAAAACATTGCTACAACAAAAAAGAAAAAACAACAAGATACTTTCTCACTCTTCATCCGAAAATGAAAGAAGATAAAATCCTTTGGAAAAAAATGACGGATGTCATGGATTATATCATGGACAACTATGATTTGAGCGAATTTGAGCAACTGCACATAGTTGAAAAAGACGGATTTGTCTATGAAGTTGTAGGAGACTTAACTGCGAGACAGCCTATGCTTTCTTGTGCGATTGATGAAACTGGTTTTGGAATTTTGAAAATGGACGGGAAAGAGTACAGAGTTTACCTTGGAAGCTCAGAGACAGAACCTGTTTTTTGGGATGAAAACAGAATTAAACAGTTCCATAAATGGACGATTGTAGAGGATAGAAATGTGTGAGTTTTGCGAAGGTAAAGAGGCTGTAAAACATCATTACGGCAAATTTAAAATTGGAAAATTTATAGACCAACATGTGATATGCTGCGAAATGGATAAATGCCCACCTTATTCTAATTGTTCCAATAGAAAAATGAATTTATGCGTGGCTATGGCAATAATTTATTGCCCTATCTGCGGCAGAAAGTTGGTGGAAGAATGATTACGCAGAAAGATGTTCATAACAATATAGTTGTAAATGCAAGCGATTGGCAGAAAAGCTATTTGTCGTTTCAATGTGGTGGAAATGTTGAAAAGATAAAGGAAGTCGAACAGAGCATTGTCAATATGATTAACGGCATTAGCAAGGCACTTAAAAACAATGGAGTAGATTATCTGAATAAACTTGATTTGTGAGTAGGTGACTATATGAAACATCAAAAAGAATGGCGCACTTGCGACAGGTGCGGTGCAGAAATTAAAAAAGGAATATTGTGTGGAAATTCGATTACAAAGAATGGTATTTTAAATGTCACATACGACTTGTGTTGTAAATGCATGGAAGATTTTGAGAGGTTTATGAAGAAAGAAAATGTTTAAGGACTGTTCAATTTGTAAATATTGCGATATAGATTGTGTTTTTGATGAAGAAACAGGAGAAGAATATCCGTTTTATAAATGTCAAAAAGGTAACGATACATCACTTGATTATGAATGTAATGATTTTGAGAGGTTTATGAGCAATGAGCATGGCAGAAGTAATTGAGAGCATAGAGAAAGATATGTGTCGAGAGCTGGGGGAACGGATAGATGAAACACATGAGGAAGTTGATTGTCAGACTTTGGAAGATAAACCAGAGTATTGCTCAACATGCAGGCATTACATAAATCGTGACGGAGAATGTTGCAATACAGATTCTGATTACTGCGGTGGATTCAGAGGTTTAGATGATTCATGCGAACATTGGGAGGGATGGGATTGAAAATGGCAAAGTATAGAAAAAAGCCAGTTGTCGTAGAAGCGTTTCGGTATGACGGCGATCTGATTTACTCAAATGGTGAATGGACTGCCCAGACTGGGCTAGAGATGCATTCCAGAATGGAACCATGTATTTTGATTCTCTGAAATGCGAGGAGCCGCCGGTAGAGCTGTTCATTGACACGCTGGAAGGTAAACACCATGTTTCAGTTGGAGATTTTATTATCCGTGGTGTTCATGGTGAACTTTATCCGTGCAAACCGGATATTTTCGCAAAGACATATGAGCTTGTGGAGGAATGATTTGCTTACTAAATTTAACCGATTTGCTATTTTTCCAAGAATGTGTAGTTCATGTCATAGATATATATTTCTGGAAAAATATCGTAGAGCAGATGTTTTTCATCATTTTGCAGATGTTCCTAATGGACATCCGTTTTGGAAGGAAAACATTTGCCGGGAATGTATAAAAAAGTATAGTTGAAACAATCACCGACTGAATATTGGTTCAGCCGCTAACCTAAAAAAATTATAGGCAGAGGTCTTACAAGCACCTTTGCTTTTTGAAAGTGGAGGTGCTTTTCTATTGGCGAGTTCAAGCCTGATTTCCACTATAAACGGATATGAAAATTACATAGAGCGAAATGGGATAGACAAAACAGTCATTGAGGCATATGTAGAAGCCTGTTCTGTAGCTATAAACAATGAAAAGGATACAGATTATGGCTTGCAGATTACAAAGCGGTCTAAAGAGATTATAGAACGTTACTGCATGGAGCAGACCGGTGGGAACATATGGGATCTGGAAAAATATGCGTTTGCAAATAAGACAAGCTATGATTTGATTGACAAATTCCATTCAGTATTGCTTCTGGAAGCACAAAACAAGGTTGTTGACAGCTTTTTCCGGTATATTGAGCATAAGCGAGAACCTAAAGAACGGTTCTACATGCCACGAAGGAAACAATTTTTGAAAATTGGTCTGGTGGATGCTCTACAGGGAATGATTGATGACAAGTACGACATTTTGTGCATTAGCCTTATTCCTGGTGCCGGGAAAACGACAATCGAAAAATTCTTTAATGCTGCGGTGATTGGTTGGTATCCGAAAGACTTTAATCTGTTTTATTCACATAGTGGAGACATTACCAGAATGTACTATGACGGTATGTACGATATTGTCACCAACGCTGATGAGTACGCCTGGAATGAGATTTTCCCGGATTTGCAAGTCACCAGTACCAATGCAAAAGTTGAGCAGTTCAATGTTGGGAAGTATAAACCGTTTCCATCTGTGCAGTGTACGTCTGTTGGAAGTAAGAATGCCGGTAAAGTTCGTGCATCAAAGTTTCTTCTGGTAGATGATATGATTGGCGGAATTGAAGAAGCACTTAACCCGATGATTCTTGAAAAACTGTGGAATAAATACTCTGTAGATGCCCGCCAGAGGAAGATTCAAGACACAGACGGTAAGAACTGCAAAGAAATTCATATTGCAACCAGATGGAGCGTGCAGGACGTAATAGGGCGTATTCAGAACATGTACATTGGGAACCCGAGAGTAAAAGTAATTGCAGTGCCGGATATTGACCCGGTAACTGGCCAGAGCAATTTTGATTATGAGTTTTCCGGGTTCGATGTAGCGTTTTTTGAAGATCAGCAGCTTTTGATGGATGAAATATCCTATAAGTGCCTATATAAGCAGGAACCGATTGAACGTGAAGGCTTGCTATTCCCGGATGATAAGATCAGGAGATACTTGAATCTTCCACATGGCATACCGGAACTTATCACAGCGCAGTGCGATACAAAGGGAAAAGGAACGGACTATTTTGTTCTTCCGGTTCTTCAAAAGTACGGTGATGATTATTACTGCGTGGATGCCGTGTGCGACAATACTGCCGATTATGAGATGCAGTATGAGAACGCTGCTAACATTCTGGTGAATAACGAGGTGCAGGAGTGCGAGTTCGAGCGGAATGCTGGCGGTGACCGTGTGGCAATGGAAGTCAATAAACGTGTCGAATCTAAAGGCTGGATTTGCAACATCACCGATACACCTACAGAGACGAATAAGGAAGCAAGGATTTTTCAGTGCTCTAGCTGGATTTTACAGCATGTGATTTTTAAGGATCCGTCGAAGTACAAGCCAAATGATCCATATGGAATAATGATGTCATTGTTAAAACAATATTCTGTTTCTGGGAAAAAGCAGTTGGATGACGTTCCAGATGTATTTTCAAACTTTGCCATCAGAGTAACGTCTGGAAACAGGGTGGCAAAAGTAGAAGCGGCAATAAACCCGTTTAGGAGGATGTAATGGATACAAAGAATTACCTTGGACAGATCAAAAGATATGACCGCATGATTGCGAATAAAATTGAAGAAATCAAGAATCTACGGGCGAGAATATACGGGATGCAGTCATTCTCCTGCGGAGAACGTGTGCAGACTTCCGGCACAAAAGACATTGTTGGCAGCGGAGCACCTAAAATTGCTGATATGGAGTCAGAAGTGCGGACTCTTTCCCGGAAAAGAGAGGAGATTGTCCGGCAGATTGAGAAGATCCCGGATACGGATATGTACGATGTGCTTGCAAAGCGGTTTGTGCTAGACAAAGATTTTAAGGTAATTAGCGTCGAAATCAAGAAATCAAAGCGTCAGACGTTTTTCATTTACGATAATGCCATTGATACGTTTGAGAAAATGTTTGGATACATGTACATGGGGGATTAACTGCACCAAAACGCATAAAATAGCATAAAAACGTATATTTTCTTTAAAAAATAAGTGGTATACAATATGATTGTAAAGTTTTAAGAAACTTTTTCTCCCATCGGTAAGAGAGAGCATTGCTGGAAACGGCAGTGCTCTTTTCTTTTGCAGAAATGAGGAAAAAACATGGAATACAAACAAAAAACGATATATTGTCCCCGGTGTGGCCGGAAAGTTGCTACATGGGACGGACGTTCTTCTGTTCCGGTGATCGGCAGGTGTAAGAAGTGCAATAAACGAGTTGTCTATTACGTAGACAATGGAGAGACAGAAATTAAAGACATCCCGCAGAGAAATTGTTCTTCCGGGGTTACTTATATGTAGGTGAAAACATGGATTTTGTAAGAAACACAATGTATTTTCAAGACCTTGTAAAAGGCAATTACGGACGGAAAATTGCATATACGGACACTGAACGAATCACAGCCGAAAATGTGGTGAAGATAATTGGACAGTGCATTGGTGTTTTTAATGGCAATAAAGCAGCTGTCAGATACCTTTGGCGGTACTACAAAGGAGATCAGCCGGTACTTTACCGGAAAAAGATTTCTAATGAGGACATCACAAACAAAATCCTTGAGAACCATGCATATGAGATTGTCCAGTTCAAAGTAGGACAGACATATGGCGAGCCAGTTCAATTCATTAGCAGGAAAGATGATGATGCAATCAACAATGCCGTGGATGAGTTAAATGATTTTATGACGGATGCCAATAAGCAGGAAAAAGACATTAAGTCCGGTGAATGGCAGTCTGCTACGGGCACCTCTTTCAAAGCTATCCAGTCTAAGGAAGGTGAAATTCCGTTCAGAATCACAGCACCTACACCGATGAATACGTTCATTATTTACAATCGTACAACGGAAGAACCGATGCTTGCGGTGCAGGAATTAAAGGATGAGGACGGAAGATATTACAAACTGGCATTTTCTGAAACAATGTCTTTCAAAATTGTCAACAGTAATGTTGTTAGCTCAAAACTACATACCTATGGCGGAATCCCGATTGTAGAGTATCCGAACAATCACGAACGTATTTCTGACATTGAGCTTGTTATTTCCATGCTTGATGCAATCAATAATATGCAGTCTAACAGAATGGACGGCATCGAACAGTTCGTCCAGTCGTGGATTAAATTTGTAAACTGTGATGTAGACGAAGAACAGTTTGCAAAAATGAAAATGAACCATGCTCTCGTCGTTAAGTCCATCAACAAAGATAACAAGTCAGATGTCGACATTATGACTCAGGAACTTAACCAGACCCAGTGTCAGGTGGCGAAAGATGATCTTTGGGACAATGCATTATCTATTCTGGCAATTCCTACTAAGCAGAGCAATACCGGCGGAGACACGCAGGGAGCCGTAGAGCTACGTAATGGCTGGGATTTTTCAAAGACCCGTGCCAAATTGAAAGACCCGATTGTAAAATCATCTGAAAAACGTCTTGCCACAGTTGTTCTTAATACTCTTCGGGTATCCGGAAACGATTTAAAATTGTCTATCCGGGATTTTGAAGTCCAGATCAACCACAGTCCACAGGATAACATGTACACCAAGTCCCAGACGCTCTTACAGCTCTTGCAGTGCGGTATTCACCCGATTGTGGCTATTAAGACCGTTGGCCTATGGGGAGATGCAGAAAAGACATTCATGTTGTCAAAACCGTACCTGGATAATCTGTGGAAAACCATAGATGATGTGGAAGAGCAGGAGCGCAAAGCACAAGAGATTGTAGCAAAATTAAATAATCAAAACCCAACAAATAAGGCAGTCAACGAGTAATCTGTGGCTGTTTTTATTTTATAAAAATTCGCAAAGTTGTGAGCGTAAAAATCAACAATGCTATCGGTGTCGTTGCACCGTAAAAAAACGTAAAGCATATCGGAGGTAATCATGAAAAGAGAAGATTTAGTGGCTATGGGAATCAGCGAGGAAAACATTGAAAAAATCATTGCTGATTACGGAAAAGCAACTCAGAAAGCAAATGCAGACCTTGCTGCTCTTAGGGAGAAAGCAGGAAAAGCAGATGATCTTCAGAAAAAACTGGATGATCTGGAAGCTGGGCAGTTGACCGAAATTGAAAAAGCCAACAAAGCTCTGGAAGCAGCAAATAAGACTATTGCTGACATGCAGAAGTCTAATGCCATCAGAGATCAGAGAGAAGCAGCTATGACCAATTTCAAAATCACTGCTGAACAGGCAAAAACCATTGTGAAAGACGATGGAAGTCTTGATTATGCAGAACTCGGAAAGATTATGTCCGAAAAAGAAACCGCAGCAGCACAGGCGAAAGAACAGGAAATTGCCAAAAATCAGGATATTCCTGGCGGCGGCGCTGGCAGTGATAAAGACAAAGAAAAAACCGCAGATGTAAAAAATGCTGAAACTATCAGTTTCGGTAATGCGGCAGCTTCAAAGGAAGCACAAAACCATTATGTGATTTAAGGAGGAAATTTTTATGGGAAAACCTATTATCAGGGAATTTGGACAGAGCAAAGGCATTCTGAAATTCTTCCCGTATGAGGGAGCAACATGCTTGGTACTGCAGTCCACTGTATCCAGCCCGGATGCAAACGGTAACAAAATCGTTCCGGCAGGTACACCGTGGCCGACCAACGATGATGAATGTCTTGGATACCTTTTAGAGGATGTCGATGTAACCCAGGGCGATGCGCCGGGTACATACGTTTACCAGGGAACAGTTGACTGGGAGAAAGTTAAGGGCCTGACGATTTCAGACGATGCGAGAAAAGCAACACCGAGAGTTACTTTTTACGGCGCACCGAAAATCGCAAGCGTCTAATCGGAAGGAGGAAATAAGATATGGCATTACCTTTAGCAGAAGCCTTTACCGCAAGAAGCCTTGGGGTACTGTGGAATAATTATGAAAAGACCCTTGGTGCAGCACCGTACCTTGGACGTCAGAAATTTGGAACCAGAAAACAGGATGGTCTTTCTCTTCGTTTCATCAAAGGAAAGAATGGTCTTCCGGTATCTCTGAAAGCATCTAACTTCGATGCGCAGGCAGAGTTAAGAGATGTTGGCGGATTTTCCGACATCCAGAACAAAATGCCGTTTTACCGTGAGTCTTACATGGTAACAGAGGAAGAGGAGCAGATGTACGACAACTACAGAAGCTCTGAAAACTCTGCACTTGCAAACGATGTCCTTCGTGAGATCAGTAAGAAACCGATGATGCTCATTGAAGGAGCAAGAGTTGTTCCGGAGCGTCAGATCTGGCAGCTGCTTGCACCGGCTGATGGTATTCCGAGAGTGCAGGTAACCATCGGTGGAAAGAGCTTCTATGTTGACTACACAGGTGATGACGGAGCTGAACATAAGAGAGATCACTTCGTTGATATTTCCAGCTCTTCTACTGATAAATGGTCTGCATCTGCAACCGCGACCCCGCTGGATGATCTGATTGAAGAGAGACGTAACTTTGCTAAAAAGACCGGTTATTCTCTTACCAGATTTACCATGAACACCGAAACCTGGGAAATGGTTCTGAAAGCAGAAGACACCAAAAAGCAGGTACTTGGAATCGTGGCATACCAGGGAGGCATCCGTTTACAGCAGTCTCAGGTTACCGAATACCTTAGAGGTTACGGAATCGAGATCGAGGTATACGACAAACTGTATATCGACCCGGCAGACGGCAAGACAAAATATTTTGTTCCGACCGGCGTTGTATCTGCTACCTGTGCAGGCGTATATCTTGGCGATTACGTATTTGGCAAGACCCCGGAAGAAAGAAGTGGAAGCCTTACCGACGGCAATCTGTCCATCGTAGAAACCGGAATTTCCGTATACACCTATGCTACCAACCACCCGATCAATACTCATTGCGTAGTATCCATGATCGGTCTGCCTACCTTTGAGGGAATGGACAGCGTTGTTGTAATGAAAGTTGCGTAGGAGGTGCCGGAATGGTTGCAGAGTACACAGTAAAACGCAATGGAAAATGGTATCACGCAGGAGACGCTATCGAAGAGGTAGAGGAATCTGCCTCTTCTTTGCCTTTTGAGAAAGCGCATACCAAAACGGAGATTAACAGAATGAGCGTTGATGATCTCAAAGCCCTTGCTGCGGAAAATGCCGTTCCGGGATATGAAGATATGACCGGTACGGCTCTGAAAGATTATTTTATCAATATGCTCAATTTGTAGGAGGTTATCCTTATGGCATACACGATGGTTGAGCAGGTGAAAATCCGGTTGAAACAATTTTATATTGATGCGGACGATTCTGTTGTGTTTGACCATAAGGAAGACAATCCTTTGATTGAGCAATTGATTGAACAGGCACAGCAGGAAGTAATAAGCAGACGGATGTATCCGAGCAGTTATACGCAAGAACAGATTGACAGTGATATGAAGAATTATGATGGAGTCATAGTTAATCTTGCTGTGTATGACAAGTCACAGGCAGGCGAGGCTTACATGGCTGCTTACACAGAAAATGGTGTGAGCAGAACATGGAAAGACCGTGAAAATCTTTTTGCCGGTGTATATCCGTTTGTAAAAGCACTTTAACCTATCTGCCATGAGCAGAAAAGGAATCCGGTTCTTGCAATGCATTTACCGGTTTTTGAAGATTGTGCGTTACCATTTTCGTGGAGCAACGAAAAAGGTAGCAGGGGCGTGCTATAGGTGGTGGAGGGCGGTACGTAAATAAAAATGCAGGAGATATAAATGAAAGACTTTTTATTACAGACATACATCATAGTCCTTCCTAGTTTTCTGGGCTATATCGTCTGGCTTCTGCAACAGCAGAAAAAGGATAGAGACGCAAACAGCAAGGGAACGATGCTTCTTTTGCGCGTGCAACTGATTGAGTATCACGATAAATACGTTAAGTTAGGCGAGATTCCGTCATACGCATTTGACAATTTTGTTGAGATGTATAATGCCTACCATGCTTTGGGCGGAAATGGAATGGTAACCAAAATGTATAACGAGATGCAGGAACTACATTTAAGAAATGGAGGGAAAGAGTAATGGACATCACACAGATTGGAACATCTTTAGCAATCATCGTTATCTGCTATCTGATCGGATTGGGAGCTAAGACTATTCCGAGCATTAAAGATAATCTTATTCCGGTTATCGTCGGAGTGTCCGGCGGAATCCTTGGTGCAATTGGAATGTATGTTATGCCGGAGTTTCCGGCAAGTGACATTATGACAGCAATTGCAGTTGGTATTGTGAGCGGTCTGGCCAGCACCGGAGTAAATCAGGTCTACAAACAGGTAAAGAAAGATGCTTGACATCAATAAGCAGTTGATGAAGTATTCACAGCACGGTCAAAAAGTCACCATCTATGAAAAAGATGATGATGGAAGCATCAAATACTACGTGGATGGTGACGGTAACAAAATTCCTTTGATTGCAGATGAGAAAGTTGGTTTTTCAGAACCAAAAGAGTTCTATGCCAATATCAGCAATAAGTTGAGCGAGGTTCTGGTAAAAGAGTTTGGAGTTGACGACAGTAGCACTTATGTCCAGATCGTTACCGATAAAGGATACCTTCCTTTGAAAGCCGGTGATGTGGTCTGGAAGAAGTCAGAAATTGTTTACGACGAAGATGGACTCGTGGACAGCACAACAGCTGATTATGAGGTTAAGGGAGTTGCTGATGAGGGTCTGACTGTTGACCTGTTTTTGCTCCAGAAAGTTGTGAAGTGATATGTCAAAAACCATTTCAGTATCATTGTCAGAGAAATCATTCAGGGATGCATCAAAAGAGATTTTGAAGTACAAAAAAGAAATCATTGCGAAGTGCCGGACGTTTGCGGAGCGTCTGGCAGAACGTGGGGTAGAAATTGCTCAAATGAAAATCCAAAGCCACAATGCTATTTATACCGGCGAACTGTGGGCGAGCATACAGAAGACTCCCGGAATGGTTTTGAAGTATGGTAGTACCTACATCGTCTACACGGATTGTCCGTGGGCAAAATATGTTGAGTTTGGTACTGGTATTACCGGTTTGCATAATCCTCACCCGAATGCATCTGTATCAGGTTGGAAATATGATGTTAATGAGCATGGGGAATCCGGCTGGTTTTACTACAGAGACGGAGAGTGGCACTGGACAAAAGGAATGCCGTCCAGACCGTTCATGTACGAGACCGATCTGGAACTGATACTGGAAATTTCAAAGATTGCAAAGGAGGTGTTCGGCAATGGCTAGTGGTAATCAATGGGCATTTGATATTGAAACCAATGTGTTTTCAAAAATCTATGCTCAACTTCATGAGAAGTATCCAAAAGCACTTATCACTCGTGATGAGCAGTCGAGCACCACACCTACATTCCCAACGATTCTTATACAGGCATTAGAGCCGGTAGAACGGAATCCAGATCTGGAAACACAGATCAATAGTGTGTTGTTCAGCACACAGATCAAAGTAACTACAAACAAAGACAGAAGTACAGCCATGAGCATAGCAAGCGAAGTGGCAAAGCGTTATAAGGATTTATCGTTTCAGTTAATCGGAATGCCTTATTGCCGGAAAGAAGATAAACTGTGGGCAGCTACATTCCGTGCAAGACGAACATTAGATTGGAACGACAGATTATAAAGAGCAGCAATGCTTTTATTTTTTTACTTATTTTTAGGAGGTAAGAATTATGGCAACAGGCTTAAAAAGTAGAATTGCTTATAAGGAGCCGAGTTCCAGTGCAGTAGCAGGTGCTTACTGGGCAGGAACTTACAAACTGCTTATCAGAGCAAAATCAATTCCTTCCCCGTTCGGCTCCCAGAACATGGTTGACACTTCCACTCTGGAAGACCTTGTTGAGACTCAGGA
>QRFC01000987.1_pt1 | contig 25001 bp, 22 predicted proteins | sample 1861061 | NCBI WGS metagenome assembly QRFC01 (sample SAMN09711282, study PRJNA482702) | Human gut metagenome, whole genome shotgun sequencing project.
ATTTTTCGTAAGCACGTTCATCACCCGTACTTATTTTACCATATTTCTCCCTGTTTTACGAGAAAAAGGCCACCTTGCGGTGACCTTTTTCGACAGGCTGAAACCGGCTGTAAGCCGGTTTTTTTATATTGTTTCGTATTCTGCGTCGTTTTCGATCATGCATGCAATTCTGGCGCTCTCTTCGAGCTCCTCTATGCCGAAAAAAGCATCCATAAGGCTTTTTCCGCCAACGATAGCACCATGGTTTTTGAGAAGATAAGCATCTCCTGTGTCGAGGTTTTCCTTAAACGCCGTAAAAAGCTCGTCCGAACCGGGCCTGCCATATGGTATAAGTCCTATCCTGCCTACCTTCATTCCGAGATACGGCGTGTAAGGTGGAATAATTTCCGTGTTCGCGGCAAACTTGCGGCACGACCACAAGACGGCATTAGGGCCGTGGGTGTGTATAACTGCCTGCACGCTTTCATCGTGCTCATAATAGTACCTGTGCAGCGTCAGCTCCTTGCTGGGTTTGAGTGAGTTGAGCCGCTCGCCTAAGAGCGATACCACCGCAAAATCGTCGGACGTGAGCGTACCGAAGCATGTTCCGCTGGCAGTGATATATATTCTACCATCGTGCAGGAAGCTGAGGTTCGCCGACGAACCGGAGGTCTTCCCGCGCTCGAACAGGCTGTGGGCTATCCACACCGCGTCTTTGAGCTTTTGCTCAAGCGTCATACTCATATTCCTCGCCTGCCCTTCGTAGTCATTTCAAGAGCAGCGTGGAAGAAATCCTCCCTGCCGAAGTTGCCGGACTTGAGAACGAGACGCAGCTCCGGCTTTTTCACGGGCATCATGACCGGAACTCCGGGCGCAACACTCTCGCCGATAAGATATGCACCAAAGTCGAGCGCCTTTGCAACAGCGCCGGATGTCTCTCCACCTGCGACAATGATCTGCGTATAGCCGTCCTTTTCAGCCATAAGTGCAAGCTCGGAGATGAGCTTTTCAAGCGCTGCTGAGACCTGTGGACGGAGAGCATCGGGTATGCGGGATATCTCCTGTGCACTCTCGGAGCTGTAAAGCAGCACTCCGTCACGTCCTGCAACCTCTTCCCACAGCGATACACTGCTCTGGGTTCCGTCAATCGCTTTCATGGGATCGATCTTTATCGCCGAATGATCCGCTTTATAGTCGGTTATCTGCCTCAGCGTCATGCTTGAGCAGCTTCCTGCAAGCAGAATACTCTTCCCCGCCGCGGTGCAGCTCACATTATCGGCAAGCGCTTTTTTGCAGTTGGGATTGACCGCCGCGAGCAGGCCAGAACCTCCGCTAAGTATCTTAACGCCGCCAAAAAGCGAATAGATGAGCTCATTGTGCTCCTGCTCGAAGTAATCGGGAATGATGTAAAAGTGTTCCGACTGCGTTGAAAAGCGCTCCAGCATCGACTCAACGTGCTCTTGTCCGGCGAGCATATCCTCTATCGTTACAACATGGCAGGGATATTTGCTCTGCTCACACATGAGCTCGGATATATCCGAGGCCCACATCGGATTTACCGGATGATCCTTCATGTGCGTAAGGTGCAGCGGCACGCCGCCGACAAACAGTCGCCCGTTTTTTACCGTTCTTCCGTTCACGGGCAGAGCCGGACACAGGATAGTGTATTTTTCGCCGAGCTCGGACAACGCCGCATCCATAACGGGGCCTATGTTGCCCTCACGAGTGGAATCAAACGTCGAGCAGTACTTGTAATAAAGCTGCTTTGCACCGACGGCCAGCAGCCATCGGAATGCCTCGGTACAGTCGCGCACTGCCTCCGCGGCGGGCGTTGACCGGCATTTTAGAGCTATGACCACCGCATCGCAGTCCGCGATCTCGGTGCTGTCCTTCGGCAGACCGGTGCACATTGTGACCCTTAACCCGGCAGAGCGGAGAAACGATGCCGCATCACTTGCACCGGTGAAATCATCCGCGACGCAGCCCAACAAAATATTGCTTTTCTTCATTGCATTGTGCTCCTTAAAAAATAGGATAAGGATTTTGTCCTTATCCTATTTCATGTTAATTATCCTCTTGCCTTATCAATGAGGTCAAGAACGGGCTTAATGGTATCGTTGCCCTCGTACATGCTTGCGGTCGCGGCTCTGAACTCGGTGAGGTCGGGACGGATAATGGTGACGCCCATTTCTTCCATCTTGTCAAGAGTTTTTGCCTCCTCGCTTGCAACGACGGTGCGGCTCTTTTCGGTGATCTCACGGCCTACCTCAAGAATGATCTTCTGGAGCTCTTCGGGGAAGGACTGGAAGGTCTCCTCATTGAAGAACAGCGAGCCTTCGTAGGGAACATGCTCGGTCATGATCGCATAGGGTGCAACTTCGTAGAAGTTCATATTCATGGTCAGCATGATATCGTTTTCCTGACCCTGAACGACATTATTCTGGATGGAGGTGTAGACCTCGGACAGTGCCATGGGAACGGGCGCAGTCCCGAAGCACTCCCAGACCTTCATATAGGTAGTGATGGTCGGAACGCGGATCTTGAGGCCCTTGAGGTCATTAAGATTGTTTACAGCCTTGGTACAGCTGAGGTTGCGGTTAAGTCCGTCAAGAACTGTGACCATGCGGATATTTGCCTTTTCGGCTACGAGCTCTGCGCACTCGTCAAAGTACTCGTCCCAGAACTTGTCGCGGTGTTCGTCGTTATCATAGAGATAGGGCATGCCCCAGACGTCGAAGAGGGGGTTAACTTCGCCCAGAGAGCTGAAGCCGTCCATAACTATATCGACGGTGCCGAGTTCAAGCCCCTCAAGGGCATCGACGAGGCCGCCGAGCTGGCCGGATGCAAACACTTCACCGGTTACCTTGCCTCCGGTGCGTTCGCTGACCTTGTCCAGAAACTCCTGAGCGAGAACAGTCATGTAATAGTCGGAAGTTTCTGTCGTTGCGAGCTTCCAGTGATAGCTGTAATCACCTTCCGCCTTCTGATTGCCATTTTCCTTGCCGTCGCCGCAGCCGGTGCAGAGGCTGAGCATAAGCACAATAGCGAGGGCAAATGCTGCGAATTTTCTGAGATTCTTCATTTTTTCCTCCTGTTTTTAATTTTCTTTTTCATCCAAAACCCACTCAGGCAAGCAGACGTGGCAGCCAGAGTGAAAGCTCTTCCACATAGGTTATTATCATAAGGCCGACAAAGTTTGCCGCCAGAAACGGCATGCTCGCCTTGAATTGCTTTTCAAACGGTATATCCGCAATGGCGGCAGCTATATACTGGTTCTCGCCGACGGGCGGAGTAGTGAGGCCCAGAGCAAGGTTTACAACCATGATAATGCCGAAGTGCACGGGGTCAACGCCGAGAGCAAGCGCCTGCGGAAGCAATATCGGCGTTACGATAAGGATACCTGCGACCGATTCAATGAAGCAGCCTATAAACAGGAATATAAGGTTACATATCAGCAGGAACATGAACTTGTTTCCGGCGATACTGCCGACCGCGCTGCCGAGCAGCGAGGACACGCCATTTGCCGTCAGCAGCCAGCTGAACGCACCGGATGCCGACACAATTATGAGCACCATGACGGTGTTGGTCAGAGCTCCGCCCAGAATGCCGCCGATATTTGTGCTGTCGACCTCCTTATACCAGAAGCGGGCAACAAGATAACCGTAGACACAGGCAACGGCTCCCGCCTCGGTCGGGGAGAAGAAACCGCCATAAATACCGCCGAGGAGAATAACCGGCACCAGCAGTGCGGGGATCGCATCGACAAAACTCAGCCACAGCTCCTTGAGTGAGAAATCCGTGGTCTGCTCTATGTGGCGCTTTCCGGCCTCGCCTCGCGCTGTTATCATAAAGATGATGGCAAGCAGTATGCCGGGAACTATACCGGCAACAAACAGATCGCCTATCGATGTGTTAGAGCAAACGCCGTACATTATCATCGTTATGCTCGGCGGGATTATAACGCCGAGGCCGCCGGCAACAGCCGTAAGACCAGCAACGAAATCCGCAGGATAGCCCTTTTTCTTCATGTCGGGGATGAGCGTCGAGCCTATCGCCGCGCAGGTCGCGGCAGCGGAGCCCGAAAGAGCGCCGAAGAACGCACATGCAACGATGACGACGTGGGCAAGACCGCCCTTCATCCAGCCGACGAGCGCGTTTGCAAATCTTACTATACGCCGCGACATTCCGCCGACCTCCATAAGCTTACCCGCCAGCATGAAAAACGGTATTGCCATCATTGTGAACGAATCGACGGCAACGAACATGCGCTGTGCAAATGTTGCGACCGGCATTCCGCTCAGCAGCATCACGGCCGCCGTCGGCAGTCCGATGCAGACTATGAGAGGCGCACCCAGGAAAAGCAGGACCAGCAGCAGTCCGAACAGAACTATCGTTGTTACTAACGGAGTCATTTGATCTCCTCCTTTCCGTTTGCGCCGTCCTTTTGAAGCCTTGCAATATCAACTATCTGCTTTGCCGAGAATATCACGCACAGCACACCGCTGAGCGCAAGTGCAGCAACGATTGCCGCGTAAGGCATCTGCGTTACGTTGTACGCCTGATGCTTTTTGATCGTCAGCATCATGTAAAGAACTGATGAATAAAGCAGATATCCGAACGTAACGGCCAGCAGTGCCATGTCTATGATGTTTATGACCTTCTGTGCACCGGGCTTGAAGTATTTGTTCACAAAAAACTCTACCCTTATAAGCCCGCCGTTTTTGAAAGCATAACTCGCTCCGGCAAACGTGACCCAAATCATCGTCCAGCGCGCGACTTCTTCAGGCCACGACAGCGGATTCCCGAAATAACGGAATATGACCTGAAGCACAACGACCAGGACCATAAGGATCAGGACCACACCGCCGAGCCACAATTCAAATTTCTGAATTTTACTTTTCATACTCTGCCTCCGATGCTCAGGCACCCGTCACAGAAATGATTGCTTCCCTGAGTATCGCAACGGCAACATCCATTTCTTCGGGCGTCATTGTCAGCGCAGGGGATATCTGAAGCGCGTCACCAATGATTCCGTCTGCCGTTCCCGTAACACCGGACAGCACCAGAAGCCCCTTATCGAGGCAATATGCCGCGATCTTTCCGGCAATACCGAGTTTGGGATCAAAGGGAGCCTTACTCTCGCGATCGGAAACGAGTTCAACGCCTGCAAGCATTCCTATACCGCGGATATCGCCGACAGCCGGGATATCACCCAGGGCGTCCTTGAGCTTTTTTAGAAGCGCCTCTCCATTTTTGGCGGACATGCCCACAACGTCATTTTCTATTATGTACTTAACGACTGCATTAGCGCCCGCCGTGGCTATGGGCATTCCGGCAAATGTATAGCTGTGCTCAAGTATGCCGGAGCCGTTTGCTATCGCATCTACGACCTTCTTGTGAGCAATGACTGCGCCGATGGGAGCGTAGCCGCCGCCGAGTCCCTTTGCAATAGAGATAAGATCGGGTACTACGCCGAAGTGATCGATGGCAAAGTTTTTGCCGGTTCTGCCAAGCCCCGTTATGACTTCGTCACAGCACATGAGCACATCATATTTATCGCATATCTCACGGATGCGCTTCATGTATTCGACCGGAGGCACCGTCGCAGTTGCGGTCGTTCCGGTAACAGGTTCAAGCACGAATGCCGCCACGGACTCCGCGCCCTCGTATTTTATCACTCTCTCAAGCTCCTCGGCACAGGGAACACTACAATTGCATCTTTCAAGGCCGTAAGGACATCTGTAGCAATTGCACTGAGCGATGTGCGGCATGTGCAGCAGCAGATTTTCGTATCTGCTGCGCCACGACGGACGTCCGCCAAGCGACAGTGTACCAAATGTATTGCCATGATAACTCTGCCATCTGGAAATGATCTTGTACTTGCTCGGACGGCCCATTTCTATCTGGTATTGCCGAGCGATCTTTGCCATAGATTCAACGGCTTCGGAACCGCCGCTGCAGAAGAACACTCTCTCCATACCCTTCGGAGCGAGTTTTATGATATTAGAGGCAAGCTCTTCTCGCGCCTGACTGGTAAACGCACCGCCGTTGAGGTAGGTCACCTCGTAGGCCTGCTTTGCTATTGCGTCGCAGACCTCCTTAACGCCGTTTCCGATGTTCGTCACCGCAAGTCCGGCGCCGAAGTCCATGTAGCGGCGGCCATCCTCGTCGTACAAATAGACCCCATCGGCATGGGTGATCTTTTTGTAGGTCTTGGACAGCGATTTCGTGAATACATTGCTGCTGTTCTGTTCCATCCGATTTCTCCTTTTTTATATAATTTTCGCTTCACTGAAATTTAAAATCTGAAATTTTAGTTTATAATATCAAAAAGCCCTCACTTTCGCAATACACATTCTAAACAAAAGTGAGGGTAAGATTATGTAAAAGCTCAACAAATATGTGATTTTTATGGCAAAGCATGCTCAAAAAATGACCTCTTGCTCTTCAATCGCCTCAAAGTTTTTGAGAATATCGTCCTTTGTGCCAGAAATATCCTCGCGAATCCCCTCGAGTGCACGCGTTTCATCTCCGCGCTCTATCGCCTCGGCGATGGCTATATGGACCATAACCTCGTTCCTTGCGATTTCAAGTGCATTATCTCTCTTCGTACAGAAATTAATGTGCCGTACGGTTATCTGGCGCGTAAGCAGCATAACGTTTCGAATCTCGTTATATATTATATCCGGGCACTGCTCCCATAGATACGCGTGGAATTTCTGCTGAATATCGTCGGCAATCCGCATTTTATCGGCCAATGATTCGGTGCTCAAATTCTCAAGGCTTTCCCTGAATGCGCATATAAACTGTCTCATGTCCAACGCCGCTGCGTTTTTTATTGCCCTTTTTATAACGACGACTTCAAGCGCCTCACGGAAGTCAAACAGCGCTTCGATCTCCTCTTTGGAATACTTGCGCACATAGCTGCCGCTGCGCTGAAGTATCGTCACATATCCTTCTTTCTCAAGCGTTTTGAGCGAATTTGTGACCGGTGTTCTGCTGACCTTCAGCTCTGCCGCGATTTGATCCACGTCCAGCTTTTGGCCGGGATAGTAGCGGCTCGAAACTATTCTGTCTCTGATTTCCTCATAAACAAGGTCGTTTAAGCTTTTGTACTCTATCATGTTGTTTTGCTGCTCCATCTAAAACTTTAGATATTACAGTAGCATTATTTTTCTCAATTGTCAAGATTCGCTCAGCACAACTGATGTTTACGGCCATTGCACAGAGGAAATGAAAAAAGCAAGTGCAAACCGAATGGAAAGTTACATGAAAGTTGTTATGAAGCAATAAAAAAACAGCTTCGAAGTAGTCGAAAAGCTGCTATGTTTAGGTCCCGTTAGGGTACGTTAGGGTACGCCTCAGATTTTTTGATAACTTTTCAGGGCGAAAAGTGGGCAAAAGCAAAAGAAACTGCACTAAAAAGTGCAGTTTCTGTGGTGGACGATACAAGACTCGAACTTGTGACCTCCCGCACGTCAAGCGGATGCGCTACCAGCTGCGCCAATCGTCCATTTTCATCGGCAACGGTTATTCTACCCGATGCCGATGGATTTGTCAATACTTTTTTTCAGTTTCTCACATAAACCGTGCATTCGGCGGTTTTTCCGTAGCACGAGAGGACGACCTTCATCGTTCCTGCGCTTACGCCCGTCACGGTGCAGGTGCCGTTTTCGTTGGTTGTCACTGTTGCAACGTTCGGGTCGGTCGATGACCACTGATACTCGGCAGTGACCGTCATCGGGAAGTGCGAGCCTGTGAGCGTTATCGACTGGCCGGCCTGGATGGCAAACTCCGTGCAGGGATTTGCGTAGGGGCTGCTCATCGTGACCGAGGTTATCTCCGGCGTGGGAGTCGGAGTCGGGGTCGGAGTCGGGGTCGGAGTCGGCGCGGCAGAGACATCTGCCGGAGGCGTCGGCATAACCGGAGCATTGGGATTGTCCGCATTATCGAGGCTCACGGTTATCATGACTATGAGCGCCGCTATGATGGCGACGATGAGTATCGCGCCGAAAATAAACTGCCATTTGCGATTATCGCCCGCTCTTTTATTTGCGGCCGTGCCTTTGACGGCGCTGGGCGTTGTGCCGGGAGCGCGGCGGCTGTTCTGGACTCTGCGAGTGCTGCACTTGGGACAGCGGCGGCGCATTGCGGAATACTTCTCTCCGCAGCGGCGGCAGGTCACCTGAGGAATCAATGCCATATATGCTCCTCCTTATTGCTTGATATCTTAAATATAATACAATATTATAGCTTTCTCGTCAAGTATCGCACCCGGCAAGTCGGCGGCGGATATACTCGGCAACGTCGTCGGCGGCAATGCCCAGAGCATAGGCCAGCTCGCCGTGCAGCATGCGCTCGGCCGTTTTGAGATACTGCGCATCGACATTGTGGAAGTGCTTTTTCTGATCCTTGAGCGCCTCGCGACGGCGATACAGCATTCCGACAAGCTGCATGAGCTGCTTGCGGCTGCCGTTTTTGACGATATCGTCGCAGACCGTTTTGCGCTCGTTATCGCTCGCTATCCAGTCAAGCGGCTCGTTCGCTGCCTCGTCGATAAGCGCGTTTGCCTCGCTGCCCGTCAGCACCGGGCGGAGCTTATTTGCAAGCTTTTCGCTCGCCGTCGGCACATAAACAGTGCTGCCCGGATCGTCGATCGGGCTGAGGACATAGTACTCGCCCTTCGTTTTTCCGAGCTTGAGCATGCTTATCTCCTTGACCATGCACACTCCCTGCGTTCCATAGACAACCGTTTGACCAACCGCCAGCATTTTTTCGACCTCCAAAAAAATTGCGCCGCTTCATGCGGCACCACAAAAGCTTTTATCCTTAATACATTATTAACATATATTAATATATCACATTTTTAATTTTGTTGCAAGGAAGAAAAAAATAGTATATAATAATCGCTTGTCAACAAACAAAACAAAAGATTGGAGTGTTATTATGAAACGCACTAAGATCGCTCAGATATTTGCCGATGCGGACAGCTTCGGCGGCAAGGAGATAACCGTCTGCGGCTGGGCGCGCACCATTCGCGACATGAAGAATTTCGGCTTTATCGAGCTTAACGACGGCTCGTGCTTCAAGAGCCTGCAGGTCGTGCTCGAGCGCGAGAAGCTCGATAACTACGACGAGCTTGCGCATCAGAACGTCGGCGCGGCGTTCATCGCCAAGGGCGAGCTTGTGCTCACGCCCGACGCAAAGCAGCCGTTTGAGCTGAAGGCGACCGAGGTCACCGTCGAGGGCGCATCCACCCCCGACTATCCACTTCAGAAAAAGCGCCACAGCGTCGAGTTTTTGCGCACGATCCAGCACCTGAGACCGCGCACGAACCTGTTCTCGGCGACTTTCCGCGTCCGCAGCGTTGCGGCGCAGGCCGTGCACGAATTTTTCCGCAATAACGGCTTTGTATACGTCCACACGCCGATCATCACCGGCTCCGACTGCGAGGGCGCAGGCGAGATGTTCCGCGTTACCACCCTCGACCTGAACGACCTTCCTCTGCGCGAGGACGGCAAGGTCGATGACAGCAAGGATTTCTTCGGCAAGGTCACGAGCCTTACCGTTTCCGGCCAGCTCAACGCCGAAAACTTCGCCATGGCCTTCGGCGATGTTTACACCTTCGGCCCGACCTTCCGCGCCGAGGTATCCTACACTCAGCGCCACGCCGCCGAGTTCTGGATGATCGAGCCCGAGATGGCATTTGCCGACCTTTATGACTACATGGACAACGCCGAGGCGATGGTCAAGTACGTCATAAACACCGTCATCGAGCGCTGCCCACAGGAGATGCAGTTTTTCAACTCCTTCGTGGACAAGGGGCTGCTCGAGCGCCTCGAGAACGTCGTTTCCAACGAGTTCGGCCGCATAAGCTACACCGAGGCAGTCGATATCCTCAAGAAAAGCGGCGAGAAGTTCGACTTCCCCGTTGAGTGGGGCATCGACCTGCAAACCGAGCACGAGCGCTATCTGACCGAGAAGGTCTTTAAAAAGCCCATCTTCGTCACCGATTATCCCAAGGACATCAAGGCGTTTTACATGCGCGCAAACGACGACGGCAAGACCGTTGCCGCAGCCGACTGCCTTGTTCCCGGCGTCGGCGAGATCATCGGCGGCTCGCAGCGCGAGGAGCGCCTCGACGTTCTGCTTGCACGCATGAACGAGCTGGGTCTGAACCCCGACGACTACTGGTGGTACCTCGATCTGCGCCGCTACGGCTCCTGCCGACACGCAGGCTACGGTCTGGGCTTCGAGCGTCTGGTCATGTACCTCACCGGCGTTTCCAATATCCGCGACGTCGAGCTTCATCCCCGCACCACCGGCAACGCTGATTTTTAGAGGCGATTTGGCGCACCTACGGATACGGTTATTGCAGTGTCCCGGTTCGGGACAATGGAATAAACCGTAACTGCTACGCAACCCGGTAGTGCGGAGTTGAGTTTTGCACCGCAACCATGTAGGGAACGGGCTTGCCCGTTCCGCTTGTTATGGTTTCGTCGGCAGTTTCCGGTCGGGCTGACGCAGTATCCGTATCGGCAATTATTCACTATTAATTATTCATCATTCATTATTCATTGGGGCGGTCACAGACCGCCCCTTTTTGCCTTCCCCTGCGTAGCTTGAGGGGAAGACTTTTTAGAGGCGCTTTTTTAGAGGCGCATTTACATTGTACCGATACATTTATTGCGTCAGCCCGACCGGAGGCACCGGCAAAACCACAACATGCGGAACAGGCTAGCCTGTTCCCTACAAGGTTGCGGTGCAAAACTTTGCAGCGCACTACCGGGTTGCGTGGCAATCACGGTTTATTCCATTGCTCCGAACCGGGCAACCGCAAAAGCCGTATCCGTAGGTGCCCCAATTCGCCTCTAAAAAACCTTGACGAACGTGGGGTTTTGGTGCATTATATAATGTAATTATGCATACGCAATACTGAAAGGATCGGAACATGCTTTTTGCGATCATTGCCGCGGTGATACTCATTGCGGATCAGTGGCTGAAATATTGGGTCACGGTTAATATAACGCTCTCGACCGGCTCGCAGGAGCTGATCCCGGGCGTGGTGAAGCTTGTTAATATCCACAACTCCGGCGCGGCGTTCGGCCTGCTTGACAATGTTGACTATGCGCGCTGGATATTCCTCGCGGTGACGGCGGTGTTCGTCGTTGTGATCGCCGTGCTGCTGGTCAAGCGCGTGTTCGACTCGCGCTTTGCGGTGTGGTGCGAGGTGCTGTTTCTCACGGGCGCGCTCGGCAACTGCATCGACCGCGTTTTCCTCGGCTATGTTGTGGACATGTTCAAGCTCGAGTTTGTCAACTTCGCGGTGTTCAACATCGCCGACGCGGTTCTGGTCGTGTCGTGCCTGATGTTCGTAATATATGTTTTCTTCGGCTCGCGCGGCGACGATGATGAGGACGACGAGCCTATAAAGGTCCGCCCCATGCCGCGCAGCACGTCTGCAGACCCCGTTGACGATTTTGCCGACATTTTCGGAATAAGCACCAAGGCCGCCGAGCAGACCGCAGAGGCTCAGCCGCTCAAGCCCGAGGAGAGCAAGCTTCCGCCGACGCACGATGCGTTCTGGGACGATTTCGGCCCTGCGCAGCGCACGGCCGCGCCGAAGTCTGCCGAAAAAGCGCCGGAGGCAAAGCCGAAGTCGACAGCCGATGCCGGCGAGGACTTCAGCATTGAGGATATTCTGGCCGAGTTTAAGGATCTGTAATGGATTATTTGGATGATAACATCATAACGATAACAGCACAGGAGAGCGCCGAACGTATCGACGCTCTCCTTGCGCGCTGTGTGCCGGAGCTTACGCGCAGCGCCGCCGCGCGGCTGATCGAGGACGGCGCAGTGACCGTCGGCGGACGCACGGTCAGGAAAAACTACAAGTGCGCGCCCGGCGACGAGATAAGCCTTATCATGCCCGAGGCCGCCGACTGCGAGCTGAGGCCGCAGGATATCCCCATCGACGTCGTGTACGAGGACGACGATCTGCTGGTCGTCAACAAGGCGCGCGGCATGGTCGTCCATCCTGCCCCCGGCCACCCGGACGGCACGCTCGTAAACGCGCTGATGTTCCGCTGCGGCGACTCGCTGTCCGGCATCGGCGGCGAGAAGCGCCCCGGCATCGTGCACCGCATCGACAAGGACACGTCGGGACTGCTGATAGTCGCGAAAAACGATTTTGCGCATCTGGCGCTGTCGGCTCAGCTTGCCGACCGCAGCCTGTCGCGCGTGTACGAGGCCGTCGTTCGCGGCGGCATGCGCGAGGATTCGGGCACGGTTAACGCGCCCATCGGCCGGCATCCGACCGACCGCAAGAAAATGGCCGTCACACAGAAGGGCTCGCGCAGCGCGGTCACGCACTGGGAGGTCATCGCGCGCTATCGCGGCTACACGCACATCCGCTGCCGGCTCGAGACCGGCCGCACGCATCAGATCCGCGTCCACATGGCGCACATCGGGCACCCTCTGCTCGGCGACGCGCTTTACGGCGCGCCCTCGCCCGATAAGGGGCTTAGCGGCCAGTGTCTGCACGCGCGCGAGCTGAAATTCATCCATCCGCGTACCGGAGAGCATGTCGTCGTCTCCACCGACCTGCCCGAGTACTTCACCTCCGTCCTCCACCGTCTTTTTCCGGAGGCGAATTGACGCAGTCACCAATACGGTGATTGCCGGTGCCCGGTTCGGAATATTGGCGAAAACCGTGACTGCTACGCAACCCGGTAGTGCAAGCTGAGTTTTTTGCCGCACCACCTTTTGTCTTCCCCTTGAGGGGAAGGCAAAAAAGAGGGGCGGTCTGCGACCGCCCCAATGAATAATGAATGATGAATAGTGAATATTGAATAATTATGGTGTGCAGCCTTTGGCTGCACTTTTTTAATAGCGCCTTTGCGCTGTTGCCGATACGGTTGCTGCGTCAGCCCGACCGGTGAGTGCAGGTAAAACCGTGACACACGGAACGGGCAAGCCCGTTCCCTACAGCTATAGATTTTGGTACCGACGAAACAATAACAAGCGGAACGGATAAATCCGTTCCCTACAAGGTGCGGTGCAAAACTCAGCAACGCACTACCGGGTTGCGTAGCAGCTACGGTTTTTGCCAATGTCTCGACACCGGGCGACCGCAATATGCGTATCCGTAGGTGCCGTAATTCGCCTCTAAAAATTCGCCTCTAAAAAAGCTTTCTGTATTCCGTCGGCAGACTGCCGACGGATTTTTTAAATTCTGCGGAGAATTTGCTCTGATTTTCGTAGCCCACGCGCTCGGCGATCTCGGCAATGCTCAGCCCCGTTTCGCGCAGAAGCTTTGAGGCAAGCTCCATGCGGTGCTCCTTTATGTGCGCGGCAAGCGACTTGCCGTAGACGGCCTTGAACATCTCCTTGAGCGACGAAGGATTTATCAAAAATTTCCGCGACAGCTCCTCGATCGTGTAGCGCCGGTCGAGATTTTCCGTCAGAAGATCGTGCACGCGGCGTATGGTGTCGAGCTGCTCGGCGGAGTATCTGCCCTCGCCGCCGGTTGCGGCGTCAAGCTCCGGCAGCTCCGGTACGCTTTGAATATCGCCGTCGTGCTCTTCGGGGCAGGATATCTCCATCGTCTTTTCTATCATAATATGCAATAGCCTCACCTGCTCGGTCGCAGCGGCCTTGTAGTAGACCTCCTTGCCGTCGCGGCGGCTGACTATAAGTCCCGAATCCCTGAGCTGGCGCAGATGATGCGACACGGCCGGGCTTGTCATACCCGTCAGCAGCGATATATTGACAACGCACTGCTCGCAGTGGCACAAAAGCCAGAATATCCTCACGCGGCTTGAATCGGCAAGCAGCTTGAATATGTCCGACACCGTGCGGAAGCTCTCGGTTTTCGCGACGTTATCGCGCAGATGCTCGCTTATCTCCGCGCCGTGATCGTGCAGAACAGCTTCGTTTTCCATCGTCGTTACTCCATTCGGAAATGATTTAAGCCCATTCGGAAGTTCATTGCCGCGCGGCATTGACTTTTCGGCTCGGACTTATTATACTGCAAGCATAACGATTAAACAACTACTTAATTGTTGAATTAAATTTGTATAGGAGAAATCATCATGAAAAAGACTTACAAGATCGAAGTAGACTGCGCAAACTGTGCAAATCTCATGGAAGAGGCAGCCGGCAAGACCGAGGGCGTCGAGAAGGCCGCAGTCAATTTCATGACCCAGAAGATGACCCTTGAGTTTGCAGAGGGCGCGGACATTGACGCCGTTATGAAGAACGTCGTCAAAAATTGCAAAAAGGTCGAGGATGACTGCGAGATCTATCTTTAAGCCGCATAAGTCCGTAAACGCCCTTCATGATGAGGGGCGTATTTTAATCATAAGGGAAAGATGATATTATGAATAAAAAGCAGAAAAAAGTGCTCGTGCGAATATTGATCACAGCCGCACTGCTCGCACTGCTGAATCTGGTGCAGCTTCCGGAGCTGCCGGCAATGATCCTGTATCTTGCGGCATATCTCATTATAGGCTATGATATTTTGCGCAAGGCCGGCAAGGGCATTTTAAACGGCCGCGTTTTCGACGAGAACTTCCTGATGGCCGTTGCCACGATCGGCGCGGTCGCGCTTGCGATCATAAGCGGCAGCGGCGACTTCAACGAGGCGGTGCTGGTAATGCTGTTTTACCAGGTCGGCGAGCTGTTCCAGAGCTACGCCGTCGGCAAAAGCCGCCGCAGCATTTCCGCGCTTATGGATATCCGCCCGGACTATGCCAATATCGAGGTTGACGGAAAGCTCGAGCAGGTCGATCCCGACGAGGTCGAGACCGGCAGCGTCATAGTCGTGCAGCCGGGCGAAAAGGTGCCGATCGACGGCGTTGTCATCTCCGGCAGCTCGACCGTAAACACCAGCGCCCTGACCGGCGAGAGCCTGCCGCGCGACATTGCCGAGGGCGACGAGATCATAAGCGGCTGCATAAACCTCAGCGGACTTATCCGCGTGCGCACGACAAAGCCCTTCGGCGAATCGACCGTGTCGAAGATACTGGAGCTTGTTGAAAGCTCCGGCTCGCGCAAGTCGCGCTCGGAGCAGTTTATCTCGCGCTTTGCAAGGGTCTACACCCCCATCGTGTGCTACTCGGCGCTTGCGCTTGCGATACTTCCGCCGCTTGTGCGCATCGTGTTCATGGGTCTGGGCGGCGACTGGACCGACTGGATCTATCGCGCGCTGACCTTCCTCATCATAAGCTGCCCCTGCGCGCTGGTAATCAGCATTCCGCTGAGCTTTTTCGCGGGTCTGGGCGGCGCGAGCAGCGAGGGCGTTCTGATAAAAGGCTCGAACTATCTGGAGGCTCTGGCACAGACAAAGACCGTCGTTTTCGACAAGACCGGCACGCTCACGCGCGGCGTTTTTGAGGTCAGCGGCATCCATCACTGCCCCATAGAGGACGAAAAGCTGCTTGAATACGCGGCCCTTGCCGAGTGCGCCTCCTCGCACCCGATCAGCAAAAGCCTGCGCGAGGCTTACGGCAGGGAGCTTGACCGCAGCCGAGTGAGCGATATCGAGGAGATAAGCGGCAACGGCGTTATCGCAAAGGTCGACGGCCGCACGATAGCCGTCGGCAACGACCGTCTGATGCAGCGCCTCGGCATCGAGCACACCGAGTGCCGCAGCGTCGGAACGATCGTGCATGTTGCCATCGACGGCGTTTACTCGGGCCACATCGTCATCTCCGACGTTGTAAAGCCCAGCTCCGCACAGGCGATAGCCGAGCTTAAAAAAGAGGGCGTCGGCAAGACAGTCATGCTCACAGGCGACACAAAGGTGGTTGCCGAAAAGGTCGCAGCCGACCTCGGCGTTGACGAGGTGCACAGTCAGCTCCTGCCCGGCGACAAGGTCAGCGAGGTCGAACGCCTGCTCGGCGAAACCACCGGCAAGGCAAAGCTTGCCTTCGTCGGCGACGGTATAAACGACGCTCCCGTGCTCTCGCGCGCCGACATCGGCATCGCAATGGGCGCAATGGGCTCGGACGCCGCCATCGAGGCAGCAGACGTTGTGCTCATGGACGACGATCCGCTGAAGATATCCAGAGCGATAAAAATTTCGCGCAAGTGCATCCGCATCGTGTACGAAAACATCGTTTTCGCCCTCGGCGTGAAGTTTGCCTGCCTGCTGCTGGGCGCGCTCGGCATAGCCGACATGGGCGCGGCTATCTTCGCCGACGTCGGCGTAATGGTCATCGCCGTGCTCAACGCAATGCGCGCGCTGCACTGCTCGAAATAATAAAAACATCACAAAATCCGCTCCGAGGAGCGGATTTTTTATACTCTCCATGTCATTTATGATGCTTTTCCTGCGCGGAGCGGAATATAGCTGACGGTTTTAAGCTTTTTGTACGATATCTGTACGGCAAGCTGAAATTTTCGCGTTTTTCTTTGGCTTTAGTAACTAAAATCACTGTTATACAATTTCGGGTCGCTGTCCTGATTTCAGGCATGTGGCTCGATTTGCCTATTTAATTGCCCGGATCGTCAGACTAACATCATAATCAAACAACGAACAGTGCAGGATATCCTGCACGCATGGAGGAATGACAATATGAACAAGAAATTTGCAAAAACGCTTGCAATGGTTCTGGTCATTGCAATGCTTCTGTCCCTCGGCTCGTTCGCCTTTGCGGACGCGGACACAACGGCGGCCGATGACGGCAACGATTACCCGATCGTTCTCGTCCACGGTCTGTTCGGCTGGGGCGGAACGGAGATCGCGAACCTTAACTACTGGGGCGGCTTTTCCAGCCTTCAGGAAATGCTCACCGGCGCAGGCTACGAGGTCTACACCCCGTCGATAGGCCCCGTTGCGAGCAACTGGGACAGAGCCTGCGAGCTGTACGCCTACCTCGTCGGCGGCACGGTCGATTACGGCCAGTACCACTCGGCGCAGAACGGACACAGCCGCTACGGCCGCACCTTCAAGGGCGTTCTGCCCGAGCTTAACGACGCCGACAGCACGCTGAAGATCCACCTTGTCGGCCACAGCATGGGCGGCGAGACGATACGCATGCTCGCGCAGCTTCTTGAAAACGGCGATGCCGACGAGCTGCGCGCAACGACCGACGGCAGCATCAGCAAGCTCTTCACCGGCACCTGCCGCCACTGGATAGAGAGCATCACCACCCTCTGCACGCCGCACGACGGCAGCCAGTATGACGGCAAGGTCTACAACGAGGAGGAGCCGCTCGTTCACCGCTTCGTGGCCGCTCTTTCCGCAGCAACGGGCATGAACATAAACGAGGAAAACCTCGGCCTTGATTTCAAGCTCGACCAGTGGGGTCTTACCCGTGAGCCGGGCGAGAGCTACGAAAGCTACATTCACCGCGTTGAAAACAGCAACCTGTGGAAGGACGACGTGAAGGATCTGAGCGTTTACGACCTGTCTCCGGACGGCGCGGCGGTGCTCAACTCCTACGCCAAGGCGCAGGATGATATCTACTACTTCTCCATTGCCTGCTCTGACACCTACCGCAGCGCGGTTTATCCGCACCACTACCTGCCCTACAGCAACATAAATCCGCTCATGAAAAAGAGCGCGACCTACATGGGCAGCTACAAAAACTACGCCGCCGGCCACGTCACCATCGACGAGAGCTGGTGGGAAAACGACGGCATCGTCAGCGTTCGCTCGGCGCAGTATCCGCATGAGGGCTCGTCTGATCGCTGCAATCTCAACTACGGCACCGAAAACGGCGTTATGACCTTCAAGGACGGCACCGAGAAGGGCGTTTGGAACTACATCGAGAAGATCGAACGGACCGATCACATCAACATGGTCGGCCAGATCACAAACACGAAGTATCTCCAGGGCAAATTCTTCGAGATGGCCGCAATGCTCGCAAGCATCCCTGCCGACGGCGGCACACCCGACACGCCCGATGCTCCCGCAAGCGTTCCCTTTGTCGATATCGTAAAGGGCAGCTTCTATTACGACGCCGTAGTCTGGGGCCATAACAACGGCATCGTAAACGGCGTTGACTCTACGCACTTTGCGCCCGACGCAAGCTGCACCCGCGCGCAGGTCGTGACCTTCCTCTGGCGCGCGGCCGGCAGCCCGGAGCCTAAGTCGATGAGCACTCCGTTTACCGACGTAAAGTCCGGCAGCTTCTACGAAAAGGCCGCCGCATGGGCCTATGAAAACGGCATCGTCAAGGGCACGACGGAAACCACCTTCGCGCCGAACGCAACGGTAACGCGCGCTCAGTTTGTCACCTTCCTGTGGCGCTATGAGGACTGCCCCTCGTCGAGCATCGCAAATCCGTTTTCCGATGTTTCCGAAAGCTCGGTGTATGCTCCGGCAATACTCTGGGCAGCCGAAAACGGCGTCACCGTCGGCACCGGAAACGGCACCTTCGTTCCAAACGGCGCATGCACACGCGCACACGTCGTAACCTTCCTTTGCCGCGACCTGGCAAAGTGAAGAACGATTTAAGCACGAAAAAAATCTCTCCCGACCGGGAGAGATTTTTTCATATTTCGCTCGATTTGTGGATACCGGTGACGGAGAACTCGACCCATTCGGCGACGTTTGTCGCATGGTCGCCGATGCGCTCGAAGTATTTTGCTATCATCAGAAGATCCAGCGCGTACTCCGCGTCGCCGCTGCCTGAGCGGATCATTTCGATAAGCGCGGTTTTCATGCTCAAAAAGCAATCGTCAACCACGTCGTCGTGCTCGATAACGCTTTTTGCAAGGGCAAGGTCGCGCTTATTATACGCCTCGATGCTGTCGGTGACCATGCCGATGGCGGCCTCGGCCATCGGGCGCATGGCGGCGCACTCGCTGCCGGTCTTGCCGCCGAGGTGCGGAATTATCTCGGCAATATCGCCTGCCTGATCGCCGATGCGCTCAAGGTCGGTTATCATTTTAAGCGCGGCCGATATCTGCCGCAGGTCGCGCGCCACGGGCTGCTGCTGGAGCAGAAGCCGCAGGCACAGCGCTTCTATATCGCGCTCGTACCGGTCGATCTCAAGGTCAAGCGGCGCGAGCTTTTTTGCAAGCTCCGAGTCGCCCGTGAGCAGCGCCTTTGCGGAGTTTGCTATAGCCTCCTCGCACATTGCGCCCATAAGCGTGAGCTTTTCGCCAAGCTCCTTGAGCTGGGCATCGAATTTGCTTCTCATCAGCCGAACCTCCCTGTTATATAGTCCTCGGTGCGCTTATCCGAAGGCACGGAGAACAGCTTTTCGGTGTTATCATACTCAACAAGATCGCCGAGCAGGAAAAACGCGGTGCTGTCGGAGATACGCAGCGCCTGCTGCATGTTGTGAGTTACGATAACGATGGTGTAGTTTTTCTTAAGCTCCGTTGCAAGCTCCTCGATCTTCGAGGTCGAGATGGGGTCAAGGGCGCTGGTCGGCTCGTCCATGAGCAGCACGTCCGGCTCGACGGCAAGTGCGCGCGCGATGCACAGTCTCTGCTGCTGACCGCCCGACAGACCGAGGGCGGATTTTTTGAGTCTGTCCTTTACCTCATCCCAGATCGCCGCACCCTGAAGCGAGCGCTCGACGATCTCGTCAAGCTCGGACTTTTTGCGCACGCCGTGCGTGCGCGGCCCGTAGGCGACGTTGTCGTAAATGCTCATGGGAAAGGGATTGGGCTTCTGGAACACCATGCCGATGCAGCGCCTGAGCTCGTTTACGTCCGTTCCCGGAGCGTAGATATTCTTATCCTTATACTTTACCTCGCCGGTGATCTTCACGCCCGGCACGAGGTCGTTCATGCGGTCGAGCGTTTTTAAAAACGTCGATTTGCCGCAGCCGGAGGGGCCGATGAGCGCGGTTATGCTCTTTTCGGGTATCTCCATGTTTATGTTTTTAAGCGCCCGGGTCTGGCCGTACCACAGGCACAGATCGTTTACGCTGATTATGCTGCTCATATGCTTCTCCTCTTCTGATAGTATCTGCCGACAAGCGTTGCGACAAGGTTTATGATAACGGTCAGCGCCATGAGTATCGCCGCAATGGCGAAGGCTACGTCGAAATCGCCCTGCTCCTTGGCGTAGACATACAGCGAAACGGTGAGCGTAGCTCCCGCGCCGGACAGGCCGTCAGCGAAAATGTTATAGATATTGTGGGCAAAGCCCGCAGTGAACAGCAGCGCTGCCGATTCGCCCAGAATGCGGCCGACGGCGAGGATGCAGCCGGTAATTATGCCGTCCACGCAGCCGGGGAAAACGACGGTGCGGATAACGCGCCACTTGCCGGCTCCGAGGCCGAACGCGCCCTCGCGCAGGCTCTGCGGAACGGTTTTGAGGCTCTCCTGAGTCGTGCGCATGACGGTCGGCAGGTTCATGATGACAAGCGTCATGGCGCCGGCCTGCAAAGAGGTCTGCAATCCGAGGAAATTGCAGAAAAACAGCATGCCGACAAGGCCGTAGATGATGCTCGGAATGCCAGAGAGCGTCTCGGCGGCGTATTCGATAGCGCCGACGATGCGGTGGTTGCTCGCATATTCCGTGAGATATATCGCAGCGCCCACGCCCAGCGGAAGGACCCATACGAGCGTTCCGAGGACGATATACAGCGTGTTGAGTATATCCGGCAGAATGCCGACGGAGTCCGCGAGGTAGCTCGGCTTTGTCGAGAGAAACTCCCACGATATATTCGGAATGCCCCTAATGAGCACATATGCTATTAAAAACAGCACCAGCGCCGCCGTCAGAAGGGCGCACAGCCCCGAAAGGCCGTGCATAACGATCCCGTAAGCCCTGCGCTTTGCTTTTACGTTTTTATTATCCATTCGATTTATCCCTCTTCAAAAGGAAGTTGAGCGTTGCGTTTATGAGCATGATAAACAAAAACAGCACGAGCGCGATGGAGAAAAGCGCCTGACGCTGAAGGCCCGAGGAATAGCTCATCTCGCTTGCAACGGCCGTTGTGAGAAATCTTACGCTCTGGAAAAGCTCGGGCATGTTCGGCGCGTTGCCGGACACCATCATAACGGCCATCGCCTCGCCGATGGCACGGCCCACGCCGAGGACGACCGCCGCGGCAATGCCGCTTTTCGCCGCCGGAACGGACACGCGTAAATACGTTTCCGTCGGCGTTGCGCCGAGGGCAAGCGACGCATCCTCGTACTCCTTGGGAACGGCCTCGAGCGAGGTCATGGAGACCTTGATTATCGACGGCAGGATCATGATGGCAAGCACGATCATCGCCGCCAGAAGGCTTGCGCCGTCGGGAACGTTAAACGCCTTGCGTATGCCCGGAACGAGCACCATCATGCCCACCAGGCCGTAAACGACCGAGGGGATGCCTGCAAGCAGCGACACGGCCTCAACGACCACCGCGCGCACGCGCTTATTGGCCATTTTCGCAAGATACACCGCCGCCATAAATCCCACCGGCACACCGAGGACAATGGCTCCGGCGGTGCCGTAGACGCTCGTGAGGATAAACGGCAGGATGCCGTAGCTCGGCTCGGCTGCGGTTGAGGCCCACTTTTTGCCCAGCAGGAAGTCAGGAATACCGATCTCCTTTATCGCCGGAATGCCCGAAACGATGAGGTAGACCGTTATCAGCAAAACGCTCGCCACCGTCACAAGCCCGAGGACAAGGAATATGCCGTGGACTATATTTTCAATGAGATTTTTCGTTTTTAGTTTCATATGAACAACATCCTACACATACAAAAAATAAGCCGACGTAAACCGAATCGCTGCCGGTTTTCGTCGGCTTAATTAATTACTTGGACACAGGGACTGCGCCTGCTGCGGAGATAACACCTGCTGCCGCTGCGCTGGTTGCGTAGTCAAAGAACTTCTGAGCTGCCGCGGAAAGCTCGGCGCCGTCCTTGGTCACCAGAACGAAGGGGCGCTGCACTGCGTAGCTGCCGTCGGAAACGGTCGCCTCGGTGGGAGCGACTCCGCCGACGGAGAGTGCCTTGACGGTGTCCTTAACGGATGCCAGGGAAGCGTAGCCGATCGCGTTGGGGTTGCCTGCAACGGTGGTGATCACGTCGCCGGTGCTGGTCAGCTCCTGACGGTACTTGCATGCGTCCTTGGTGTCGGTGATGCTCTCAAAGCCGTCACGGGTGCCGGAGCCTGCCTCGCGGCCGATGAGGACGATCTCTGCGTCGCCGCCGCCGACGTCCTTCCAGTTGGTGATCTCGCCGGTGTAGATCTTGGCTATCTGCTCGATGCTCAGGTCGGAGACCTTGTTTTCGGGGTTAACTATGATCGCGATGCCGTCGAGTGCGAGGACGGTCTCCTTCAGGCCGGAAGCCTTCTCGTCGTCCTTCAGCGCACGGGATGCAAGGCCGATATCGCAGCGGCCTTCGCTGACTGCGGTGATGCCGGAGCCGGAGCCGGTGGGGTTGTAGCCTACGGTGATACCCTTGTTGTCGGCCTGGAAAGCCTCGCCGAGGTACATGATGACCTTTTCCATCGAGGTCGAGCCGTCGGTGCTGACAGTGCCGGTGACTTCGGCGTTGTCTTTGTTATCGGTGCTGCCGCCGTTGTCGCTTTTTCCGCATGCGGCGAACAGGCTGAGCGCCATGAGCGCCGCGAGAACTAAACTTATAAGCTTTTTCATTCAAAAAGCTCCTTTCTTTTTCGTTTGATTTCTGAGTACACCCTTAGATTATGCCCCTTTTATCAAATCCGAAAGCAGCCTTTTGTAAAAAGAATTTAAAGCCAAGCAAAGATTGGCGGCCGAAAAGCATTGACAATGGTTTCTTTTTTTGTAAAATAAATTACAGCAATATAAGGAGGTGCTCCCCACATGAAAAGCAGGAAGCTGAGGACTGTTCTCATCGTCATTGCGGCGATGATCTTCGCATATGCCGTGGTTTTGTTCGTTCTGACGCAGGTTCAGACCTCTAAAATGGACGATCCCTTTGCCCGCGCCGAAAAGCAGGTTTTCTCGCTCGATGCGGAGAAGATCACTTATATCGCCGTGCAGAACGGAAACGGCGAGCTTTACGAGTTCACCGGCGGCGAAAAAGCCGCGGCGATCGATAAGCTCAACTCGTTCGAGGCCACGAAGATCCGCGGCATGTGGCATATCGCAACCGGCGGCTGGACTTACCGCCTTATTATCGAGGATGCCGACGGCAATTCCGGCGACTATCGCCTGTTCGATAACAGGCTCATCTGCGGTGACGTCAGCCTGCGCGGCAGCGACGGATACTTTGACGATTTCATTAAACATGTAAGCCTTGATTAACAGCAAAAAACCGCCTGAGATCAGGCGGTTTTTTGCGCGGATTACTTTGTTTTAACGTAGCGGTTCATCGGGTGGACCATATACTCGTTATAGGGGAATTTATCGGTGGTGACGTAGCCGGCAGGGGCGTCGATCAGCTGCGGAATGCGGTTTACGAGCGTTGCGCAGGTAAGCTCGACGGTCGCAGGCTTATTGACGATGCAGGTCGTGTCCGGCTCGCCGTAAAGCGTCCACACGTTTTTGTCGAACTCATCGGGATTGAATATCTTGCCGACGCACTCGGTGACGAGGGTGATGCCCTCCTCGGTCTCTGTCGTAACGATGGCGCGCATGCCGGTCGCGTCGCCGGCCTTGACGACCATTCCGAGCGTTTCGGATTTGAGATCGACAGAGTCAACGCAGGGGATGCACTTCTGCGTCTGTGAGGTGATGTGCAGATCCATCTTGCTGCACAGCCATCCGTTCTGGTTCCACATATACGACGGAACGTATTTGCCGCTTTCGACAAGCTCCTTCATCTCATCGGAGGGAGTTTCGTTGTAGCAGCCGATGGTCTTGTTGAACTCCTCGATGCTCAGGCCTGCGCCGTGCCCCTCTGCAAGAGCTATGCCGTAGTCCTCGACATTATACCAGCTGCTGCCCTCGATCTTGGTGATCTTATGCGAGGAGCCGGCGAGGTTTGTTACCATCGTGCCCCAGTACAGGTCGCAGTAGCCGACGCCGGTGAGGGTACAGCCACCCTCTTTTGCCAGCTTATCGAGCTTTTCGGTTATTGCAGGAGAGGAATTCCACGGATACAGCGCTTCCTCGCATGTGGTTATGGCGTTGACGCCGTGTTTTGCGCAGATAGTGAAGATATCTTCAAGCTCCGCCACCGTGCTGCGCGTTGCGATTATGCACACGTCCGGCTTGAGCTCGCCCATGCGTCTGTCGGTATCGGCAGAGTTTTCGACCGTGACTCCGACATGGGGGAAGCCGTCGCCGATTATTTCGGAGACATCTTTACCGATGTGATTTTTGTTGCGGCAGAACGCGCCGACAAGCTCCCCACCGTGCTCAAGGACGTAACGCATAAGATAACGGCTCATTTTGCCTGCACCGTACTGTACTACTCTGATTTTGCGATCCATTTAATTGCCTCCTTGTTTTAAAATAGAATTGGTTATTAATTTAACAACCTTATGGTCACATTATAGAGTATTGCCTCGGCGCAGTCAAGTTAATTCTTCCCAAAGAGTAAAATCTCTGTGAATAAAATAATTATTTACCGTTGCCAATCGTTAAAAAAGGTGTATAATATACATGTCAGTCGGTATGACATTTAAACTGACGAGAGGTAAGTATGTCCCTGGATGAACTGAAAACACAGAATATCCGGACCGTTACGGAAAAAGCACTTGTATGCTTTATTAAAAACGGCATCACAAATACAAAGGTCTCGGAGATCGCAAAGGCCGCAGGACTTACCGAGCGCTCCGTTTACCGCTATTTTCCGACAAAAAGCGACATTGTTATTTCCGCTGCCTTCTGCTACTGGGAGCGCGCCAAGGAATACATAGCTTGGGAGCTCGACACGCACGACTATGAGCATTTAAGCGGCATCGAGCAGATATCCATAATACTTAAAAGCTACGCCAATATACTCTTCATCGACCCGGAGGGCATCCGTTTTTCGCTCGACGCCGAGGTCGCGCTCTTTAACGCCGGAAAAAACGACAGGGTCATAAACCGCCCTCCCGATAAATTCGAGGAGTACACCGGCCCGCTCTCGCAGGCGATCGTGCGCGGACTTTCCGACGGTACGATCCAGGCGTTCAACGCCGA
>QRFC01000996.1_pt1 | contig 24846 bp, 22 predicted proteins | sample 1861061 | NCBI WGS metagenome assembly QRFC01 (sample SAMN09711282, study PRJNA482702) | Human gut metagenome, whole genome shotgun sequencing project.
AGGATGCACCGCAGCGGGGAGGGCTGCCCGGAGCAAAGCGCAGGGTCAGCCCGACTTAAGCGAAGGTTGCGTCCGACGCGACGACGCTTATAAGGTGTTATTTTAATTCGGTTTCTGCTGAATCCAAAATAAAATGCGCCGCAGGCACCTTGGGAGCGTATCTGCGGCGCCGTACGGACGATGCTTTTGCATCGTTCGTATCCAGCCGCAGCTTAGCGTTAGGGGGTCTTGGGGCACAGCCCCAAGTGTGTTTTGGTTCCTTTTACACAAGTAAAAGGAACGCCACGCCGGCGAGGCGTACTAGCTAAGCCTTGTAAAAGGCTCCGCCCCGCCGTCAGGCGATTACCATCTTGGCCTAAAAATCCTTTTGCCCACTTTTCATCACAGAAAAGCATCCCCCCGGCAGCGAGCCGTACAGGCTTTGCACTCTGCAAAATCTTCGCCCCGCCGTAGGCGACTACAAACCATCCCCCGCCGGGCAGGCGTACCGGCCGTCACTTTCCGGTGACTTTGCCCTGCCGTTAGGCGAGATAAAATTATGTCATCAAATAAAAATCCCCTACGCGCGCGTGTACGCGTATATATGGGTACGCGATGGGTGCGCGCCTGCCCGCGCGCGGGAGAAAAATCCCACCGGACGGCCGAAAAATCGCTGCCTAAAAATTTTTTGCCCCAACCGCGAACAAATTTTCGTTTTCCTCTTGCAATCCCGGCAAAAATCGTGTACAATGGAATCAGAATACCATCACTTTGGGAGGAAATTGCATGGCCATCGAGAAAAAAGCAAAGGAAACCGCCCCCGCCCCCAGCGATAAGCAAAAAGCCCTGGAAACCGCCATCAGCCAGATCGAAAAGCAGTTTGGCAAAGGGGCTGTAATGCGCCTGGGCCAGAATGCCACCATGAATGTGGAAGCCATCCCCACCGGCTCCCTTTCGCTGGATATGGCACTGGGCATCGGCGGCCTGCCCCGCGGCAGAATCGTCGAGATCTACGGGCCGGAATCCAGTGGTAAGACCACCGTGGCCCTGCATGTGGTGGCCGAAGCCCAAAAGCGCGGCGGCTCCGCCGTTTTCATCGATGTGGAGCATGCCCTGGACCCCGTTTACGCCAAAAATTTGGGCGTGGATATTGACCAGCTGCTGGTCTCCCAGCCCGATACCGGCGAGCAGGCCCTGGAAATCTGCGAAGCGCTGGTTCGTTCCGGCGCGGTGGATGTCGTGGTCGTCGACTCGGTGGCCGCGATGGTCACCAAGGCCGAGATCGAGGGCGAAATGGGCGATACCCATGTCGGCCTGCAGGCCAGATTGATGAGTCAGGCCCTGCGCAAGCTGACCGGCGCCATCGGCAAAAGCAATGCCATCGTCATCTTCATCAACCAGCTGAGAGAGAAGATCGGCGTGATGTACGGCAACCCGGAGACCACCCCCGGCGGCCGCGCCCTCAAGTTCTACTCCTCCGTCCGGCTGGATGTCCGACGCACCGAGCAGCTCAAAGCCGGCGGCGAGGTCATCGGCAACCGGGTGCGCGTCAAGGTGGTCAAAAACAAGGTCGCCCCGCCCTTCAAGGAGGCCGAGTTTGATATCATGTACGGCCAGGGCGTTTCCCGCCTGGGCGAGATCCTGGATCTGGGCAGCAAGCTGGATATCGTGCAGAAATCCGGCGCGTGGTTTAATTATGGCGAGATAAGGCTGGGCCAGGGCCGTGATAACGCCAAGGAATACCTGCGGCAGAACCCCGAGCTGGCCGAGGAGATCGCCGCCAAGGTAATGGCCAACGCCGATAAGCTGATGGGCCGTACCGCCGCGGCCGCCGCCCCCAAAAAGCTGGGCCAGGTAAACCTGACCGCCGAGGTGGACGAGGACGAATAAGCCGGTCGGGCCAGAAGATTTGCCGCTTTTTGCCGTATGGACCGCGGCCCGCCCCAAAAGCGCAACGACCCGGCAAAAATACCCTTTGCCGGGCCCCGCGAAACTGAATTTCTGCCTCCCGGCGCCCCGTGCGCCCGGGAGGTCTTTTGCTCCGGGGCGGTGTTATCCGGCGGGCGGGCTTTGGGAAAGCCGGCAAAAGGCACGGGGGCGCCCGCAGGGCGTTCCGGCAAAGCCGGAACCGGCGGCCGGAGGCCCGCCGAGCCCGCCTGCGGCGGGCTGCCCTGCGGGTGCCGGGGCCGGGATACGGCAGAGGCCCGGCCATTTGCTGCCGGAAAGCCCGGATTTTATGCGAATTGTGCATTGTTTACCGGGCCGGATTATGGTATACTGAACTATTAGCGAAGGGGGAACAAAAACCATGCGCGTCACCGGGATAGAAACCACCAAAAAGGGCCGTTACGCCCTGATGGTGGACGGCGAATTTGCCTTTTCGCTGCACCGGGATACCTTCCTGCTGTGCCCCTGGCTGCAAAAGGGGGCCGAGGTGTCGCCGGAGCGGCTGGAAACCCTGCGGCAGGAGGACGAACTGCGCAGCGCCCGGGAACGGGCTCTGGATCTCCTTTCGGCGGCGGAGCAGACCAGCGGCACCCTGCGGCAAAAGCTGCTGCGCTGGTACGGCGAGGAGGCCGTGGAGGCCGCTGTGGTCCGCATGGAGGAGCTGGGGCTCATCAATGACCTGGACTACGGCCGGCGATATGCGGCGGACGCAGTGAATCTGCGGGGATGGCCTCGGAGAAGGATCGCCATGGAGCTGCAAAAAAAGGGCGTCCCAGCGGAAGTCATCGAGGAGGCCCTGGCCGATATTACCGAGGAGACTGAGATAGAAACGGCCTGCCGTTTGCTGGAGGGGCCGTACCGTGGGAAGCTGCGGGACCGCAAGGAGCGGGACAAGGTGAAAGCCGCCCTGCAGCGCCGGGGGTTCTCCTACGAGGTGATACGGCAGGCGGTGAGCCGGGTGCTGGAAGCCCTGTCGGAGACAGAACCGGAGCCGGAGGAAACGCCGGAAACCGGGGATGGTCAGGAGGAGCTGCTTGCCCTCATCCGGAAGAAATACGCGAAGAACATGGCCGACCGGGCCGGGATGGAAAAGACCATCGCGGCGCTGTACCGGCGGGGCTACCCGCTGGAGGCGGTAAAGGCGGCGATGGCGGCGGCACTGGAAACTCTGCCGGAGGGCGGAGAAACGCCGGAGCCGGAGGAAGTGCCGGAAACCGGGGATGGGCAGGAGGAGCTGCTTGCCCTCATCCGGAAGAAATATGCGAAGAACATGGCTGACCGGGCCGGGATGGAAAAGACCATCGCGGCGCTGTACCGGCGGGGCTACCCGCTGGAGGCGATAAAGGCGGCGATGAATACGATACTGGAGCAGGAGGAAAACTGCCGTGACGATTAAAGTGGGAATGATCTCGCTGGGGTGCAGCAAAAACCAGGTGGACGCCGAGCGCCTGCTGGCGATACTGGCCGGGGATGGATTTACGATCTGCAATGACATGACCGAGTGTGACGCGGTGATCGTGAACACCTGCGGCTTTATTGAGGACGCCAAGAAGGAATCCATTGACACGATACTGGAGTGCTGCGCCGCCAAGGGCGAGGGCAGCCTAAAATGCGTGGCGGTGACCGGCTGCCTGGCCGAGCGCTACCGTGAGGAGCTGGCACGGGAGATCCCTGAGGCGGATGTGGTGCTGGGGATAGGCAGCAACGGAAAGATAGGCGAGGCGATACGGAAAGCTGTAATGGGCGAGCACTTTACGGAATATGGCGAGAAGGAGTCCCTTTCGATGGAAGGGGAACGGATGCTGGCCAATGAGCCGTGGTTTGCCTATGTGAAGGTGGCCGAGGGCTGCGACAACCGGTGCAGCTACTGCGCCATTCCGCTCATCCGGGGCCGATTCCGCAGCAGGCCCATGGAAAATGTGATAGAGGAATGCAAGGAGCTGGCCGCCCGCGGCGTGACCGAGCTGAACCTGGTGGCGCAGGATACCACCCGCTACGGGGAAGATATTTACGGTGAGGGCCGCCTGCCGGAGCTGATCGACGCGGTGTGCGAGATAGAGGGGGTGCACTGGGTGCGCATCCTGTACTGCTACCCCGACCGGGTCACCGATAAGCTGATCGACACCATAGCCCGCCAGCCCAAGGCGGTGCATTACTTCGATATTCCGGTGCAGCACGCCAGCGCCCATGTGCTGCGGGATATGAACCGCCGGGGCGACCGGAGATCTATCACCGCGCTGTGCCAAAAGATCCGGGAGAAGATCCCCGATGTGGTGTTGAGAACGACGCTGATCGCCGGGTTCCCCACCGAAAGCGAGGAGGACTTTGCCGAGCTGTGTAAGCTGGTGGAGGAGGTGCGCTTTGACCGGCTGGGCTGCTTTGCTTACAGCCAGGAGGAGGACACCCCCGCCGGCGCGATGGAACAACTGCCGGAGGAGCTGCGCCGCCGCCGTGCCGAGATCATCATGGAGCTGCAGATGAGCGCGGCCTTTGACTTTGCCGACCGCTGCACTGGACGCACGCTGGAGGTGCTGGTGGAGGGATATGAGGATGGCCAGTACTACGGGCGCAGCTACATGGATGCCCCGGATATTGATACCAGAGTGTACTTTACCAGTGAGGACGAAATAGAGCCCGGCAGCTATGTGCCGGTGCTCATCACCGATACCGACGGCTATGACCTCATCGGCATGGCGAAAGCGAAGGAGGATACAAAATGAATTTACCCAATAAGCTGACGATGCTGCGCATCATTCTGATCCCTGTTTTTCTGGTGTTGGTGCTGGTGGAAAGCATCCCGCTGCACTACCTGTGGGCGCTCATTGTCTTTTTGGCAGCCTGCATTACCGATACGCTGGACGGGCATATTGCCCGCAGCCGGGGCCTGGTGACCGACTTTGGCAAGCTGATGGACCCGCTGGCCGATAAGCTGCTGGTCATGAGCGCACTGGTCGCCTTTATCCCGGTGGCCGATGTGCCGGTATGGGTGGTCGTGGTCATCCTCGGCCGGGAATTCATGGTGACCAGTCTGCGGCTGATCGCGGCCGGAAAAGGGGTGGTCATTGCCGCCGATAAATGGGGCAAGGTCAAGACCATCAGCCAGATGATATGGCTGAACTACACCCTGCTGATGCTGTGGCTGTTCCCGGAAGCGGGCTGGGCCCACACCGTCTTTGTGGTGCTGATGGGCATAGTGGTGGCGACCACGGTGCTGAGCGGCGCCAACTATATGCTGAAGAACAAAGAGCTTTACAGCGACCGGTAAGGGTCGAATTGCAATACAAGGAGTAATATTATGCAGCTTTATAACAGTTTGAGCCACAAAAAAGAGGAATTTGTGCCCAACCACCCGGACATCGTGAAGATGTATACCTGCGGCCCCACGGTGTATCATTTTGCCCATATCGGCAATCTGCGCACCTACATCATGGAGGATGTGCTGGAAAAGTACCTGCGGTACTGCGGCTACAATGTGAAGCGGGTCATGAACATCACCGATGTGGGGCACCTCTCCAGCGACGCCGATACCGGCGAGGACAAGATGCTGAAGGGCGCGAAGCGCGAGCATAAAACGGTGATGGAGATCGCCAAATACTACACCGACGCCTTCTTTGAGGACTGCCGCAAGCTGAATATTAAGACTCCGGATGTGGTGGAGCCCGCCACCGCCTGCATTCCCGAATTCATCAAGCTGGTGGAGGGGCTGCTGGAAAAAGGCTACGCCTATGTAGCAGGCGGCAATGTTTACTTTGATACCTCCAAGCTGGAGAAGTATTATGTCTTTAACGACCACAACGAGGAGGATCTCGCTGTCGGTGTCCGGGAGGGCGTGGAAGAGGACCAGAACAAGCGCAACAAGGCGGACTTTGTGCTGTGGTTCACCAAGAGCAAGTTTGAGGACCAGGAGCTGAAGTGGGATTCCCCCTGGGGCGTGGGTTACCCCGGCTGGCACATCGAGTGCAGCGGCATTTCGATGAAGCACCTGGGCGAGGACCTGGATATCCACTGCGGCGGCATTGATAATGCCTTCCCGCACCACACCAACGAGATCGCCCAAAGTGAAGCATATCTCGGTCACAAGTGGTGCAATTACTGGTTTCATGTGCTGCACCTGAATACCAATACCGGCAAGATGAGCAAGAGCAAGGGTGAATTCCTCACTGTTTCTCTGTTGGAAGAGAAGGGCTACCGTCCGCTGGCGTACCGCTATTTCTGCCTGCAGAGCCACTACCGCAAGGCGCTGGTCTTTAGCTACGAGAACCTGGATAACGCCGAGCAGGCCTATGAAAAGCTGGTGGCCAGAGTGGCGGCGCTGAAGCCGGTGGAGAGCGATGCCATCGATGAGGAGGCGGCCGCGGCGCTGCGGAAGGAATTTACCGACGCCTTGGATAACGACCTAAATACCTCGCTGGCGGTGACGGCGGTTTATGATGTACTGAAAGCCAAGACCAACGATAAGACCAAGGCCATGCTGCTGAAGGAATTTGAAACGGTGCTGGGACTGGGGCTCTTTGAGGAGGCGGCCAAGCACCAGGAGAAGAAGCAGGCGCCGGCGGCCGAGGAAAGCGACCCGGAGATCGACGCGCTGATCGCCGAGCGGCAGGCCGCCCGCAAAAATAAGGACTTTGCAACGGCGGACCGCATCCGTGATGAGCTGACCGCCCGGGGCATTGTGCTGACCGATACCCCCGAGGGCGTAAAATGGCACCGGGCCTGATGACAGGAGGATATAAGATGGACTGGCAGAAAACCGCTGAAAATATGGAAAAAAGGGGCTTTACCGTGCGGCACTACGCCACCGGCGCGGAAGCCGCCGAGGCGCTGTGCAAAGAGCTGGCAGGACAGGAAATCGGCATGGGCGGCAGCATGACCGCCGCCCAGCTGGGCCTGCCCGAAGAGCTGGAGGCCGCAGGGTGTACCGTTTACGCCCGGGGCCGCAGCTGGGATAGAAAGGACACCGATAAGGGCGTGACGGCTCCGGTGTATATCAGCAGCGCCAACGGCGTGGCGGAAACCGGCGAGCTGGTGAACATAGACGGCACCGGCAACCGGGTGGCGGCAACGCTGTATGGACCCGAGAAGGTGTACTTTATCGTGGGGCTGAATAAGCTGGCCCCGACGCTGGAGGCAGCGATATGGCGGGCGAGGAACATCGCCAGCCCGCTGAACGCGAAGCGGCTGAACCGCAGGACCCCCTGTGCCCTAAGCGAGGTAATGAAGTGCTATGACTGCCAGAGCCCCGAGCGCATCTGCCGGGGGATGACCATCCACATGGGGCCCATGAAAGGCGTGGGGGAGACCATAGTGGTGCTGATAGACGAGGAACTGGGATATTGAGCCGAAACGGCTGCGAAGAATAAACGAGGTGGAACATGAAACACGAGACAGTTTTGGTGCTGGATTTTGGCGGGCAGTATAATGAACTGATCGCCCGGCGGGTGCGTGACCTGGGCGTTTACTGCGAGGTGCACCCCTACAAAAAGGCGCTGGAGAAGATAAAGGAGCTTTCGCCCATCGGGATCATCTTTACCGGCGGGCCGAACAGCGTATATGAGGAAGGCGCGCCTAAGGTGGATCCGGCTGTATTCCAGCAGGGACTGCCCATCCTGGGACTGTGCTACGGTCTGCAGATGATGAGCCAGGTGCTGGGCGGCGAGGTGAAAAGCGCCCCGACCCGGGAATTCGGCAAAACGCCGGTCCACTACGATACCGGGAGCCTGCTCTTTAAGGGGATGCCGCAGGAGGCCATCTGCTGGATGAGCCATGTGGACTATGTAAGCCGTCTGCCGGAGGGCTTTACCGCCATCTGCCATACGGCAGCCACCGCCAATGCGGGTATCCAGTGTAAAGAGAAAAACCTGTACGGGGTGCAGTTCCACCCGGAGGTGGAGCATACCCAGTTCGGCAATGATATCCTGAAGAACTTTTTGTATGAGATCTGCCATGCCAAGGGCGACTGGAGCATGAAGGACTATGCCCGCAGCACGGTGGAAGCCCTGCGGGAGAAGATCGGCGACGGCAAGGTGCTGCTGGCGCTTTCCGGCGGGGTGGACAGCAGCGTGGCGGCTGCCCTGCTGGACCGCGCGGTGGGCGATAAGCTGACCTGCATCTTTGTGGACCACGGCCTGATGCGCAAGAACGAGGGCGATGAGGTGGAGGCGGCCTTTGCCGGGCGCGGGATGAAGTTTATCCGCGTGAACGCCGAGGAGCGGTTCCTGGGCCGGCTGGCCGGTGTGACCGAGCCGGAGAGAAAGCGCAAGATCATCGGTGAGGAGTTTATCCGGGTCTTTGAGGAAGAAGCGAAGAAGATCGGTAAGGTGGATTTCCTGGCGCAGGGCACCATTTACCCGGATGTGATCGAATCCGGCGCGGGGGATGCCGCGGTCATCAAGAGCCACCACAATGTGGGCGGCCTGCCGGACTATGTGGACTTTAAGGAGATCGTGGAGCCGCTGCGGCTGCTCTTTAAGGACGAGGTACGGCGGCTGGGCCTGGAGCTGGGCCTGCCGGAGTATCTGGTTTGGCGGCAGCCGTTCCCGGGACCGGGGCTGGCCATCCGGGTCATTGGCGAAGTGACCAAGGACAAGCTGGAGATCCTGCGGGGCGCCGATGCCATTTTCCGCGAGGAGCTGGCGGAGGCCGGGCTTTCCCGCAAGGTACACCAGTACTTTGCCGTACTGACCAACAACCGTTCCGTGGGCGTGATGGGGGACTTCCGCACCTATGACTACACGCTGGCGCTGCGCGGCGTGACGACCACTGACTTTATGACGGCGGACTGGGCACGCATCCCCTATGAGGTGCTGGAGAAGGTTTCGAGCCGGATCATCAACGAGGTGGACCACATCAACCGGATTGTGTATGACATTACGAGCAAGCCGCCGGCGACGATTGAGTGGGAATAATTTTATAGGTTCAAAAAAGCCCGTAAACACTGGACTTTTGCGTTACGGAATTGCCCCGTGACAACAAAATGACAACATTTTAGATTATCCAAGAATAAAGAGCTATCTGATTTCTGTTAGAGATGTCAGTTAGCTCTTTTTTGTTTTCTGTATTTTTTATGTTGCCTACCTTGCAAAAATACTTCCCGCGATGGGGCATATGAATGCCTTTCTCAAAGCTTGTGCGCTTTCATGGAGGTGAAATCTTTTCTACCCCCAAAACCGATACAGCGGTGAGCGGCCAAAAGAGAAGAGGAAAATCTCCCGGTTCTTTGCTTTTAGGGGGAATTATGGTATAATCCGAAGGGAAAACTGCCCTCAAGGAAAGGAACGCGACCATGAAACAGAACCGGAAAGTCCCCAAGCCTCCCCGCGATCTGCGTGCGGTGATCCACAAAAAACCCACCGTTTTCGCGGTGTATCTCATCCTGCGTATTGTCGTCTTATTGACCCTTGTTTCCTCCATTATCCGCGGGGAGTACGAAAACGCCTTTGTGTGCCTGCTGGTGCTGTTTTTATTTATGCTGCCGCTTTTTATTCAGCAGAACTTTGGCATAGAGCTGCCCAGCACGCTGGAGATCATCATCCTGCTGTTTATCTTCGCTTCCGAGATCCTGGGGGAACTGGGGTGCTTCTTTATTACCTACCCCAACTGGGATTCTATTCTGCACACCACCACCGGCTTTTTATGCGCGGCCACCGGCTTTGCGCTTATTGATATTCTGAACCGCAACAGCAAGATCAAGTTTGAGCTTTCGCCGGTGTATGTTTCGCTGGTGGCTTTCTGCTTTTCCATGACCATCGGTGTGCTGTGGGAGTTCTTTGAGTTCAGCATGGACCGGCTGTTCCTAATGGATATGCAGAAGGATACCATTATCCACAGCATCACCTCCGTGATGCTGGACCCCACCAATATGAACATCCCGGTGACCATTGGGGATATCACCAGTGTGGCGGTAAACGGGCAGGAGCTGGGCTTTGGCGGGTACCTGGATATCGGGCTGTACGATACCATGGAGGACCTGTTTGTCAATTTCATCGGGGCGCTGGTCTTTAGCTTTATCGGATATTTTTACATCAAGCGCCGCGGGGAGGGCAAGATCGCCAAGGCGTTTATCCCCACCATTACCGAGACAAAACAGGAGGAAGGGCCTGCTGAAGTACCGGCTACGCCCACGACGGAAGAATAAAGGAAGGCTTACTGCTGCTTTGCCTGGGAAAGGGCGGCATCATATTCGCCGCGGGTCTCATAGTTCGCGGGGTCGATGCCGTAGGCGGAGCCATCCTCGCAGGAAAGGCGCCAGGCATAGCAATTGCCCCTTAGCCCGCAGTGGAAGGGCTGTACCGAGGTCTGACGGGTGGGCGCATCGAAGGCCCCCAGCGAGCCCAGCTGGCCGCCCATCTGCATGATCTCATCAAGGGTATTCAGCCGGCCCATTCCCGCGGCGATGCCGGCCGCGGCATAGGGGTCCACCCGGTAGGAGTGTTTGGACGCGCTCTCCCTTTGGCGCAGCAGGGCAGAAAAGACATCCAAGGCGAGCGCTGCGCCCAGATCGATCAGGTCCGAGACGATGGGGCAGTAGGAGCTGCTCTGTTTGCTGCTTTTATGTTTTGCCATAATGATTCCTCCTTTGCCGGCGCGTGGGCCGGATGCTGGCTTTTTCTCTTGTACAGCCCTATCTTAGCATCTTGTGTGTCCCATAATCCGGACTTAGAAAGGCATATCTCCCCCCATACAGGGAAAGCCCGCGCCGATGATACCATCGGCACGGGCTTTTATCATTGGGCTATTTATATCGGTGCGGGGCAGGGGGGCGTCACTCCAGCAGGCCGCTTTCCTTCAGCAGCAGCTCCACATCGGTGCCCTTTACCTTCTTCAGCAGGATCTTGACCGCTTCCCGCTCGCCGAAGGAGAGCGGCAATTCGCTGATGGGCTTCTTATCGACGGCATAGTAGCAGGCACGCAGCAGCTCACGCACATCGTACTTGCTGCCCCATACCTCCGGCACGCCGCGGTCGATATCCAGCAGGGTGTAAACCGATTCCATACCGGTACGCATGGAGTACTCGGTGGTGAAGATGGTATCGCGGGGGGTCTCCGCAAACTGCCCGATGAAGGCGAAGTTCACGGCGCCATCCGGTACCACCTTGGGGCGGTCGCTTTCCTTGCGGGGCTGGAAGAAGGCATTGATATAGGGCATATAGCAGGTGGTGGTATTGCAGGCCGTCGCCGCCAGCTCCCCAATGCGGCTCTCCTCTACGCCGATGTGGTACAGCCACTCACGGCAGATCTCCTCACCGGTGCAGTCCCGCATGGCCTTCTTGACGAAATTACCCTCCCGGTCGGTGTGCAGGCCGTACACCCACACCAGCACGGTGCTCTTGTCCTGGCTCTTAAACTGCGGCTGGCGGTTGATGGTCCAGGAAAGATACCAGTTTTCTGTGCTGTCCTTTACGGTGACGATACCGCCGGTGGTCACCTTGCCGGCGCGGGGGTCGCGCTTGCAGATGTTCATAATATGGCGGATGATCTCCTCATCGGCGGTGGCTACGGTGGCGCTCATCCAGTTGGTGGCCTCCACATCGCTGCAGAAGGCGTCGGGGTTGCCGTATTCGCCGTGCTGCGCCTGCCGTGCGATGGCCTTCCACATATCCCACGATTCGCCGCAGCCGTTATGGATGCCGGAGAGATCGGGAGTGTGGGTCTGGTCGCCGTAGCAGGAGGTATCGGTGCAGCAGCCGTTGGTGATGAACACAAGGTCGTCCTCGATGAGGTCAATGGTCTGCTCCTTTCCGTCCTTGACATAGACGATCTGGCGGGCTACCTTCTTGTCGCCTTCAGTTTCGATAATGACATTGCGGACATCCATGCCGTATTCGATGCGGACGCCGTGGGATTCCAGATACTTCACCAGCGGCAGGATCATGCTTTCGTACTGGTTATACTTGGTGAAGCGCAGGGCGCTGAAGTCGGGCAGGCCATCGATGTGGTGGACATAGCGGCACAGGTAGCGCTTCATTTCCAGGGCGCTGGACCACTTTTGGAAGGCGAACATGGTCTGCCAGTAGAGCCAGAAGTTGGTGCTCCAAAAGCTTTCCGGCAGGACTTCGGAGATCTTTTTATCCTCCAGGTCCTTTTCCGGGGTAATGAACAGCTTGGAAAGGGCCATGGCACTTTCCTTATCCAGCGCGAACTTCTTATCGGTGTGGGCGTCCTCGCCGCGGTTCACGGTGGCACGGCACAGGGAGTAGTTGGGGTCGTGCTTATTGAGCCAATAGTATTCATCCAGTACGGATACACCGGGGGTTTCGATGGAGGGCACATCGCGGAAGGTATCCCACATCACCTCAAAGTGGTTATCCATTTCGCGGCCGCCGCGCATATAAAAGCCCTTGGTGACATCCTTGCGGCCATCGCAGCTGCCGCCGGCCAGGTCCAGCTTTTCCAGCAGGTGGATGCGCTCGCCTTTCATTTGGCCATCGCGCACTAGGTAAAATGCGGCGGTAAGACCGGCCAGGCCGGTGCCGATGATATAGGCGGATTTGTTATCGACGCCCTGGGGCTTTTCGGGGTGAGCAAAGCTCTCGTAGGTTCCAGCGGAATAATACATAAATAAGCCTCCTGTAAGATTTGGTTTTGGGGGTGTTGGCCCCCTCTTGATGGCTTTATTGTAGCCTGCCGGAACACATTTTAAAATAGACAGAAAAAGCCCCGTGACAAAAACCTCATCACGGGGAAAGAGCTGCGAAATTTTTTATCAAAGCGGAAGTTTTGTCAAAAGGCGCTGGGCTTATCGGTGCGGAAGCGCTCCAGCGCGGCGCTGATGCTGCCCTGGATGACCAGAGCCAGCTTATTCACCAGCAGCTCCGGCTCGGCCCGCATATCGTCCTTGATCCAATCCAGCATGAGCCCCACAAAGGAATAGGAGTGGACCTGCGCGATGAACTGCTTATCCTCCTCCCGCACCGTCATCCCGGCGGAACGCTCCGCAATGACGCCCATGATGAGCTGATCGGTGAGGGGGACCAGGTATTTTTCCACCTGCTCCCGGCTGACGCATCGGTAAACATTCATCACAAAGACCTTATTTTCCCGCACCGCGTGGAAGATTTGAATAAAGCCCTGCTGCCAGGTATCGTGGGTCTTTTTGTTCTGCAGCGCCTTGGAAGCGTCCTCCATGCAGGCCCATTCCACCAGGTCGTAGATATCCTTGAAGTGATAGTAGAAGGTCATGCGGCTGATGCCGCAGTCCTCGGTGATATCAGTGACAGTGATTTTGGAAAGCGGTTTTTCCCGCAGCAGGTTTTTCAGCGATTGCTCCAGCGCGCGTTTGGTGATCTGGGACACGGGGCATCTCCTTCCGGCTCTATTTTTCCCTATTATAGCATGCGGCGGCCCTACCGTTCCAGCGGCTTTTTGTAAACAAACCGAACCATGGAGGAAAAACGGGACAGGCGGGGGCTTTTGTGGTATAGTAATGGTATAATAATGCTTGCAAGGAGGATATGCCATGAGCTGCTTTATTACCCATTACGCCTCCCCGCTGGGACGCCTGCTGCTGGCTGCCGATGAGGAGGGTCTGACCGGTCTGTGGCTGGAAGGACAGAAGTACTTTGCGGCCGGACTGCCGCAGCAAAGGGAGGAGCAGCGCACGCCGGCTCTGGAAGAGGCCTGCCGCTGGCTGGATACCTACTTTACCGGCCGGGAGCCGGATTTTACTCCGCCGCTGCATCCTGTGGGCTCGGATTTTCAGCGGGCGGTGTGGCAGCTTCTGCTGCAGATCCCCTATGGGCAGACCACCACCTATGGCGCGCTGGCCGGGGAACTGGCGCGGCAGCGCGGCTTGACACATTTTTCGGCGCAGGCGGTGGGCGGCGCCGTGGGGCATAACCGTGTTTCCATTATCATCCCCTGCCACCGGGTAGTGGGCAGCGGCGGCAGCCTTACCGGCTACGCCGGCGGGCTGGAGAATAAGATCAAGCTGCTGGAGCTGGAGAGTGCCGACCTTGGCGGCTTATACCGGCCAACCAAAGGAACGGCGCTGTAAAGCCTGTTCTCCGGCTTGACGCTGGCGACGGCGCGCATTATACTGGTAGAAGATTTTGCAGGACGACCCGACAGGAGGGATGTACGATGAAACAATATCATATCGTGGATCTCTTTGCCGGGGTGGGCGGGCTGAGCTACGGTTTTTCCCAGCTGCCGGGTTTTCGCATCCTGGCGGCCAATGAGATAGAAAAGGACATTGCAGCGGCCTATTCCCTCAATCACCCCGGGGTAAAGATGTTGAATTGTGATATCGCTGACCTAACCAAAGAACGGCTGGCCGGGGCCCTGGGTGGGCAGCAGGTGGATATTGTGGTAGGCGGCCCACCCTGTCAATCCTATTCCACGCTGGGTAAGCGCCGGATGGATGACCGGGCGAATCTCTTTTTGCAGTATAAGCGTATCCTGCAGATTTTGCAGCCGCAGGCATTTATCTTTGAGAATGTGACCGGCATCCTCAGCATGGATCACGGCCGCCTGTTCCAGCGGGTGGAAAGCGAGTTCCGGGCGCTGGGCTACGATGTGCGCCACGATATCCTCAATGCTGTCGATTTTGGTGTGCCGCAGCAGCGGGAACGGGTGATCCTGGTGGGGATGAAGGGAGAAAATAACTACATCTTTCCGGTTCCAACCCACGGCCCGGGGAAAAAGCCCTATGTAACGCTAAAGGATGCTATAGGAGACCTTCCCCAACTAAAAAGCGGGGAGAGTGCCAGCCACTACGCCGGGGTCGCGGAGAACGAATTTCTGCGGTTTGTACGGGCAGGTGCCGGGCAGCTGGTAACGGAACACGCTGCCCCCAAAAACGGCGCGCACCTCATCCGCATTATGCAGACTTTGCAGGATGGTCAATCCAAGGATGACCTGCCGGAGGAAATCCGCCCCAAAAGCGGCTACGGCAATACCTATGCCAAGCTGTGGTGGGAGCGTCCCTCCACCACCATCACCCGAAATTTTGCCTGTCCCTCCTCCTCCCGCTGCATTCACCCGCGGGATTCCCGCGCCATGTCCATCCGGGAGGGTGCCCGGTTGCAAAGCTTCCCGGATGATTACCGGTTCTATGGCTCCGATGGTATGAAGCGGCTGGAGATCGGCAATGCGGTGCCGCCGCTGCTCTCGGTGGCCATTGTCCAGGAGATGCAAAGCGCCCTGAAAAGAAAGGAACAGATGCCGGAAAGGAGTGACCCCATGCGGTTGACCGACCAACAGATTGAAGAAACCTATCGGCTGATTGAACAGCACCACCAGGAATTTCTGGTATCCCAGGGGGTAAGGCTGCCCCGGCTGCGGCAGGCCGGGCAGTACACCAAATATGCGCTGACGCTGGTATATCTAGCGCAGGGTTACCCCCATACCCGCACCGTCAGCAAAAAGGAACTCACCGAGTTTATTCGGCAGTACTACCCGGATGTGAATGATGTGCAGCAGGCTAGGCACCTGGGTGCCCAGCAGGGCTGGTGCATCCTTTCCGGGGAGCGCAATGACTTGGCTTCGGAGGGGATGAAGTCCGGGGAATACCGCCTGCAAACGCTGGAGGAGTGCTATCCGGGCTTTACGGCGGAGCGTCGGGAGGAACAAATGGATGCTGACTACTGGGAAGCGCTGAAGGCAAAGTATGATTACCGCTGTGCCTGCTGCGGCTCCCGGGAGGGCGAACCACACCGTTACTGGAAAAATACCCTTACCAAGCTGCAAAAGGGGCACAAGGACCCCCGCCGGCCGTTGGGCCCCGGCAATATCATTCCCCAATGCAGCAAATGCAACCAACCCGACCGCAATTGCTGGGTCTACGATGATAAGGGCCGGGTGGTGGGCCTTGCCAATGCCATTGTAGTGGAGCGCTGCCCCGCCGATCTTCAAAAGGAGATCTACATACGGCTGTACCGGCAATTTGGCGGCAAAGACCCCAAGGACCTGTGATCTTTTTACGACAAAGGAAAGCCAGCCCCCGCGGTTGGCTTCTTTTTATAGGGAAACAAGGGAAACCTTGTTATAAATTTGACGAATACCGCGAAATTTGGTATACTATCTCCATCCTAATCAAAGGCAAGGGGACCGGGAATATGAAACTTTTACCCTGCGCGGTGCGCGGCGTGCTGGCTGGTTTGATGATCTCTATCGGCGGCTATGTGTACCTGGGCTGCGAAAACCGTGTGGTGGGGGCGGTGTTCTTCACTGTGGGGCTCATCACCATCACCCTGTTTGGGTTCGACCTGTATACCGGAAAAATTGGCTACTGGCTGGGCCAAAGTCGGCAGGAACGCTGGCAGACGCTGCTTTCTCTGCCTTGTAATGCCGTGGGCTGCCTGATAGCGGGCCTGGCCCGCAGACCGGCCGGTGCCGTGCTGGCCCTGTGTGAGGCCCGCCTGGCCAAAGCGCCCCTTACCCTGCTGGTGGATGGCATCTTCTGCGGCATCCTTATCTTTATCTGCGTCGAGATCTACAAGACCCGGGGAACGGTGCTGGGCATCCTTATTTGCATCCCCACCTTCATTCTCTGCGGGTTCGAGCACTCCATCGCCGATGTTTTCTACTTCTGCAATGCCCGTATCTTCAGCGGCCAGGCTGTGTTGGTGGTAGTGCTGGTGGCGTTGGGCAATGCCCTCGGGGCACTTATCATCCCGGCAGCCCGGCTGGTGTACCAGCCCAAAGAGGAACAACCCCATTGGGAATAAAACCGCTGCGTGGTCCATCGGGCCGCGTGGCTTTTTTTACAAAAGATCGCATCTCCTTATCGATATCCTGTTGGATGCCGTATGTGTGCGGCGGCTCCTGCCGCAGAGCCCCAGCCCCAGGGTGCTCAGGCGTTCTTCGCCCCTTGGCAGCCTACAGTATTCCATCATTTCTTCTCAAACTCCTTTGCTGCATCTTTCAGGTATTGGCGGATGGGCAGATGCTGGGGGCAGGCGGTCTCGCATTTTCCGCAGCCGATGCACTCGTGGGCTTTGCCGTTGCAGGCGGTGCAGGGGATAAGGCCCTTGGGGCGCAGCACTCGGCACACCTCAGCCACGGCTGTTTGCTCGGTCTCATCCAGCGGCCGGTAGTCCTTCATCACCACCACATTGTCCCGCCGCCAGGTATTCGTCCACCATCTGGCTAAACTGTGCCAGGTCCACCTCCTCGCCCTGCATGGGCAGCCGCATACAGCCAAAGCCAAAATTCTTTTTCACTTCCTCAAAGCATGTCATAGCCATTCTCCTTCCATTTTGTTGCTATTTTCATTATGAACCCTAAAGTTCACTTTAGGTTAGGAGCTTTTTCACAGAAAACCGTCCCCCGGCTGTTTCACAGTTTGGCTCCCCTGTCCCAAATTTTCTCATCCGCCGACTTTTGCCGATGGGCTCCGAGCCGCCCCGGCGCTACAATGAAGAGGAAATAAAGGGCTTTGCCCTGTACTACCGGGAAAGGAACGGGAACTGACTATGACACTGATGGAAAAAGCCGCCCATGCGGCAGAACGCAAGGCCTTCGAGAAGGTGCTGGAAAACTTCATCCAAAAGGGAAAAACAGCGGATGCCGCCTCCGCCGCGCAGGACCTGGTGGATATGGCCGAAAAGATCCAGGGCAGCGTGTGGAAGAAGGAATCCTTCGAGGTGCTGCGCATGATAGCGGGCCAGCCCGATGGCAAATGGGCGCACTATGTCCAGCGAATTCTGGACGAAACCGACCCCTATATTCTCAAAACCTTCCTCACCAACGCGGTGTATGAGGGTGGCTTCCGCGGCTATCAGCAGGCCCAGAAGAACGCCGAAAAGTATGGCTGCAATATCCCCTGGCTCATTTTGATGGACCCCACCTCCGCCTGCAATATGCACTGCACCGGCTGCTGGGCGGCAGAGTACGGTCATCAGCAGAGCCTGACCTTTGAGGAGATGGATCGAGTCCTCACCGAGGCCAAGGAGCTGGGTACCCATGCCTGCCTCTTTACCGGCGGCGAGCCGCTCATCCGCAAAAAGGATATCATTCGCCTGTGCGAAAAGCACCGGGATATGGCCTTCCACGCCTTCACCAACGGCACCCTCATCGATGACGATTTCTGCAGGGAGCTGCTGCGGGTCGGCAATTTCTTTGTGTCCGTCTCCATCGAGGGCTTCGAGGAAGCCAATGACGGCCGCCGCGGCGAGGGCCACTTCCAGAAGGCGCTGGCCGCCATGGAGCTGATGCACCGCTACAAGATCCCCTTCGGCGTTTCCATTTGCTACACCGCCAAGAATTACAAGACCGTCACCAGCGATGAATTTTTGGATCTGCTCATCAGCAAGGGCTGCGTCTTTGCGTGGTACTTCCACTATATGCCGGTCGGCGTGGGCGCCTCCACCGATCTGCTGCTGACCCCCGAGCAGCGCACCTACATGAAAAACCGTGTGCGGGAGATCCGCGGTGTGACCGGCGGCAAGGAGCTCTACTGCATCGATTTCCAGAATGACGGTGAATTTGCCGGCGGCTGTGTGGCCGGCGGGCGCATTTACTGCCACATCAATGCGGCCGGTGATGTGGAGCCCTGCGTCTTTATCCATTATTCTGGCGCCAATATCCGGGAAAAGAGCTTTCTGGAGTGCCTGCAGCAGCCGCTATTCCTGGAATACCGCAAGGGTCAGCCCTTCAATGGCAACCACCTGCGGCCCTGCCCCATGCTGGAAAATCCCGATCTCCTGCCGGAGATGGTGAAGCGCAGCGGCGCCCGCTCCACCGATCTGGAGGCGCCGGAAAGTGCCGAGCACCTGTGCGAAAAGTGCAAGGCCTACGCCGCCTGCTGGCAGCCCACCGCCGAACAGCTGTGGGACGAAGAGCACCGGCAGTAACCAACAAAGAAGAACTGTAAAAGTTTTCGGTCAAGCCTTTTTCAAAAGGCTTGCAGTTTCCAAAGACAGTGTCTTTGGCCGCTTACCGCGCGTCGGGCACAACCTCCACTTGAATCGGGCAGACCCTCCGCTACACTACGGGCAGCCCTCTTCCGCTTCGGTGTGCCCTCCTTTCCCCACAAGGTCTTACGACCTTGTGGGGACCCCAGAAATCCCATTTTTCCGTAGGGCACTCGCAAGGTAGCTGCTTAGACTTGTACCTTCGGAAGGAAGGATAGTGTGAAAGGAAACCATCAGGGTTTCCTTTCGCGTTTAATAGGTGCTGATTTTGCACATAGGGCAAAATCAGCGGCGGCAGGGCTTAGCCCTGCCGCGTTCTATAAGGAGAGGGTTCGCCCTTACTTGTTGTCTTGTCCAGACTATCCTTTCGCCGAGCAGACGAAAATATTCCATTATCCCCCTAGTTTCCGTCAGATACGCCCCTCACCGTCCAAAGGGCGCGGCCTGCCGCAGTGCCGCCACAAACTGCGCCAGCGCGGGGTTTTGGGCATCCCGCCGCCACGCCGCTATCACTTCCTCCTGCTCGCCCTGCCCGGTCAGCGGGATAAAAACCAGGTTTTCCGCCGGAGCATGCTTTCGCGCCGAGTAATCCGGCAGAATGGATACCCCTTCTTCCGCCGCCACCATCATCAGGATGCTCTCACTATCGGAGGAGCAGAACAGGATATTAGGCCGGTAGCCTGCCTCCTTATACAGGTTCATAAAAAACGCGTCGCCGTAGGAATCCAGCGTTTCCGCCGGGGACATGTAAATGATCGGCTCCCCCCGCAGCTCCCGGCGGGTCAGCCGCACCCGCTGCGCCAGCGGATGCCCGGCATACAGCGCCGCCACCAGCCCCACCTCCTCGGCCAGCAGCCAGTCCACCCGTTCATCCTGCTTCAGGTTGGTGCTGTCCCAGGTCAGGATCAGATCGAACTGATTCCCCAAAAGTCCCGCCGCCAGCTGGTCGGTGGTGCAGCGGTAAAAGGTGATCAGCAAATTGGCGTGCCGCTGGTGGAATTCCCGCAGGAAATCGGTAAATCCGCTTTGCTCATAGCCCTTTAGGTACCCAATGCGCAGGCTGCCGGAAAGCCCGGTGGAAGCTCCGTGCGCCCGGTCAATGGCCTGATCCATCCGCTCCAGGATCGCCTTCGCTTCGGTCAGAAACGCCTTGCCCGCCGGCGTTAGGGAAACCGGCCGGGTACTCCGGTCAAACAGGGGACACCCCAGCATCTCCTCCAGCAGCCGTATCTGCTGCGTCACCGCTGTCTGGGAGATAAAAAACTGGTCGGCTGCCTTGGTAAAGCTCCGGCTCTCCGCCGCCGCCACAAAGTATCTCAGTTGGTTTCGGTTCATCGGTTTCCTCCCTTTCTCCTTTCCGGTCCCTGCAATCCGCTGCATCATAACTTTTTCTTATATTATAATGCCAAACTGCTCCTTGTCAATGCTCCTCTCCCGTCCTATAATAAGAATACTTTTTATAAAGTCGAAATGAGGAGTATTGTATGCAAAGAGAAAATTTCCGTTCCCGCTTAGGGTTCCTGTTGGTCAGTGCCGGCTGCGCCATCGGCATCGGCAATGTCTGGCGCTTCCCCTATATCACCGGCCAGTACGGCGGCGGATACTTTGTGCTGTTTTATCTCATCTGCCTGGTCATCATGGGCATCCCCGTTATGACGATGGAGCTGGCCGTGGGCCGCGCCAGCCGCAAAAGCGCCGTACAGGCCTACCAGACCCTCGAAAAGCCGGGCCAGAAGTGGCACATCCACGGCTGGTTCTGCATGCTGGGCTGCTGCCTGCTTATGATGTACTACACCACCGTCACCGGTTGGATGGTGGATTACTTTTATAAATTCCTCCGGGGCGATTTTGCCGCCGGCATGGGCACCGAGGAGATCGGCGGCGTCTTTGGCCAGATGCTCTCCTCCCCCGGAGAAATGACCATCTTTATGGTCATCGTGGTCGTTCTGGGCTTTTTGGTTTGCAGCTTTGGCGTGCAGAAAGGCCTCGAGCGCATCACCAAGGTCATGATGATCGCCCTGCTGGCCCTCATTGTTGTGCTGGCGGTGCACAGCCTGCTGCTGCCCGGCGCCGCCGAGGGCATGAAATTCTACCTGCTCCCCTCCGCCGAAAGCATCCGTACCAACGGCCTGGGGAATATCATCACCGCCGCCATGAATCAGGCCTTCTTTACCCTCAGTCTCGGCATCGCCGCCATGGAGATCTTTGGAAGCTACATGAGCCGGGAGCACACCCTCGCCGGCGAGGCCACCCGCATCTGTGCCCTGGATACCTTTGTGGCCCTCATGGCCGGCGTCATTATCTTCCCGGCCTGCTTCTCCTATGGTGTCCAGCCCGATGCCGGCCCCCCCCTCATCTTCCAGACGCTCCCCAGCGTTTTCGTCAATATGGAGGGCGGCCGCCTGTGGGGTACGCTGTTTTTCCTGTTCATGACCTTTGCCAGCTTCTCCACGGTGCTGGCCGTGTTTGAGAATCTCCTGGCCTTCGCGGTGGATACCTTCGGCATCAGCCGCAAAAAGGCCTCCCTTATCGGCTGCATTGCCATGCTGGTGCTCAGCATGCCCTGCATCCTCGGCTTCAATGTCTGGGGCGACCTGCAGCTCATCGGTGCCCGCGGCGTGCAGGATAGCGAAGACTTCCTCGTCAGCAGCCTGCTGCTGCCCATCGGCTCGCTCATTTATCTGCTGTTCTGCGTCAGTCGCTGGGGCTGGGGCTTCGAAAATTACCTTGCCGAAGCCAATACCGGTGCCGGCCCCCGTCTCCCGCGCTGGCTGCGCCCCTATTTCCGCTATGTCCTGCCCCTGCTCATCATTGTCATTCTGGTGCAGGGCCTTCTGTAATCAGTCAAAAATCAAGAGCCGTCCCCATGGGGCGGCTCTTTTCGTATCTGGTATTCCGCTATCTTAAGGCTCCTCTTACATCGGGAAGCGGCCAGCCGTATAAATGACGGCATGGCTGCCGGAACAAGCAAAACCGAGATGATCGCCCCATCTGCCGGTAGGAGAATAGACCAAACCTAACATACCCATCCAAAAGGAAAAGCCCCTCTCGGAGCTTCCTTTTCATAGGACGATCGCTTATGTCATTATCGGCGCTTCTTCCTTCGCGAAGACCATCACACTCACGGTGTAGCACCCGTCGCCCGGCTGTGTCTCCATCTCGCCGCCGTATTTCTTCACCACCCGGTTGATGATCCCCCGGCCGTTGCCGCGTGTCATCTTGCCCTGGTTCACGGCGGTGCCATCGGAGCCCTTACCGCAGCTGTTGCGGCACAGGATGGAAAGCGCCCCATCCGCCGTCTGCATGGTTAGTCCTACCTGCTTCGGCTCAGCTGCCCCGGCCGCCGCTATGGCGTTATCCAGCAGATTGCTCACCAGCGCCACCAGGTCGTAGTCGTCAAAGCCCGCCGTCCCCGCCGTCAGCTTTATGTCAAAGTTCGCCTCAATACCCGCCTTTTCACAGTCGGCGGCCTTATTCACCAGCAGCGCGTTCAGTATAGCGTTGCGGCAGTAGTGCAGGTTGATGAGCTTCGGCGTGGCCACCTCCTCGGCATACTGCTTCAGGTCGGTGCCCTCCGGAGCCCCGGCGGTCAGGCTGCGTATCACCGCCACATGGTTATTGATGTCATGCTGCATCTCCCGTATCTGCTTCTGCTGCTCCTCCAGCAGGGTATAGTAGCTCTGCTGCATCCGGGTGGCCTCCAGCTGGGCCCGCAGCGCGGCGTTCTCGTTCATCCGGCGGATCATCACAAACAGCGCCAGGTCGCCCAGCATCCCCGCCACCAGCGCCGCCACCCCATAGGGGTTAAAAATGGCCGTCTTGGTCTCATTGGCGTACAGCACCATGGTAATAAAAAACAGAATAAACTGCGAAGCGGGGATCAGGATATACGCCATGATGTCCAGCCGGGCATTGCGGCTCTGCACATACCGTATCAGCCGGATGATCCCCCAGCAGAGCCCCACGATGATCAGCTCCGAGGCGGCAATGGAAGCGTTAAAGTACCACACGCCCCGCACATTATCCAGTAGGTAGTAGTACATGTAGTCGGGGATCAGCCAGATCGCCAGGATATCCCCCAGCGCCATCCCCAGTATTTCTATTATCTTTTCCACAAAGAACAGCAGCAGCCGCATCGCGATGCTGCCGTCAAATACCGTAAACAGATAGACCAGCTGAAAGACAAAATACAGCGCCATCAGCAGGTAGAAAATAGGGATCGCGTTGTTGCCGGGTACTTCCCGCAGGTAGCTGATGATGACTAGCCCAATATACAGCAGCAGGGTGGCGCGGGTCAGGTTTTTCCGGCTTTGGTATTTCGGCTTGTAGGGGATAAACGCGTGGATAAACCACACAAATATAAATGTGATCAGATTATTGATGATGCCATACACCATGTTTCCAAAGAAATGCGATGTAAAAAACTGAATGATCGCTGTCATGCTTCTCCCTCCTCAATTCCGTTCTCTCTCACAGCTCGATATGGTGGTATTTACGGAACTGCTCCCGCACGGCAGGGTAGTAGCCGTGGCTGATGGGTACCACCGTCCCGTCCTTCATCAGGAAGCTCTCCCGCCGAAACACCGCCGCATGGTCCAGGCTCACCGCAAAGCTGTTGTGGCACCGCAGAAAGGCCGGGCTCTCCAGCCGTTCCAGCAGCTCCTCCAGTCCCAGGGCGGTGGTCACGCACTGCCCGTCCGCCAGGTACAGCTTGGTCACCCGCAGCCGCCGCTCCAGGTGGGAGATCTCCCGTTTTTCCAGTACCAGCTGGCCGCCCTTCTGCGGCAGCACCAGTTGGCTGTTTTCGGCCTCGGCCAGTGCGGTCATCGCCTTTTGCAGCGCCAGCGGCAGGTGCTTCTCCATCGTCGGCCGGTACACATAGTAGGTGTGCCGGGTGGCATAGGCGTCGGGGGCATAGTCCAGGTATCCCGTCAGGTAGATGATCTGGCAGGTGGGCAGCAGCCGGTTCAGCGCTTCTCCCACCGCTATGCCGTTCATCTCTCCCAGCTCAATATCCAGCACCGCCAGCTGGTAGCGGCAGTTCTCCTCCCGCACCGCGCGCAGCAGTGCTTCCCCGCTTTCAAATGGCGCAATCAGCGCCTCCTCAGCAAAATATTCCCGCAGCCGGGCGGCGGTCGCTTCCCGCAGCTCTCTCTCATCATCGCATATCGCTATTTTTATCATCCCGTCGCCTCCACTCTTTTGTCAAATTATATCACACCTGTGCGAATTTTGGAAGAAAATATGACAGTATCTTACCTATTTATGCCCGCTGTCCCAAAGGGTCTTTCCCCTGCACCCCTTCTGTGTTACAATACCCTTGATAAGGGGTAAGGGAGCGGAGAAGAACGACTGGGCAGATGTCACCCCTCCGTTCCCATGCCGGCACCGCTTTCGGGCAGCGGGGCCGCCGCAGCCAAATTTAGAGAAAACATAGAAGATCGAAAGCGGCAGAGCCTCATTTTTGGGGTTCTGCCGCTTTCGTTTTTTGCGTTTTGGCCAAACTTTTCTCCCGCCGCTTGGTCATTTCGGCGAAGAAAAGAACAGCCCTATTTCGTCCTCAAAAAAATTTCCCGCCGTCTTCGATGCCCTTTTGCCGTTTTTATGTTGCAAAAACGCAACAACCCACCCCGATTTTTTCTTTTTATAGGGGGACCCCGCACAAATTGTCGGAAAAAATTTTGGAATTCTGCTAAAATCCGTGTGTTGCGCAAATGCATCACTGTTGCGATTACGCAACACAAATTATTTGCAAAAATGCAACAAAACAGTATAATAAAGCCAGCAAGCCCACTTATTTCTACAAAAGGGGAGGAACTCTCATGAACTGGCTCGATACCATCGTCTACATCCTGTATGGCTGCGGCGTCCTCATCATCCTGCTGTTCGCCGTCAATCTCATCCTCGCCAAAAAGCGCGGGGAGGACTCCAAATGGGTGCGCCGGGCGCTGTATGTGGTGGCCTTCATCGCCGCCGTCCTCGGCGCCATCCGGGCCAAGGCCGTCTATTCCGAAACGGTTTTCTTCGCCGATCTGCTCGTGATCTTCTGCCTCATCGTTGCCTTCGT
>QRFC01001002.1_pt1 | contig 24797 bp, 24 predicted proteins | sample 1861061 | NCBI WGS metagenome assembly QRFC01 (sample SAMN09711282, study PRJNA482702) | Human gut metagenome, whole genome shotgun sequencing project.
CAAAAGTGTTTATTATTGATCAAGTACACACTTTTTGAACCGAAAACAAGAAAAACGCTTCTGGAGTGCTGACCAAAAGCGTTTTGTCTACAGTCTGAGAGTCTCATTTTATAAATAAGACTCTTTTAACATTTTGCTTTTATTCAGTTAGTTCGTTATCTCTAATAATCATTCAATTGTTGTATCAGATGCTGTCGATCCACCATTCTCGCCTGAATCAGTATTAGAATCTTCCAAATCTGCATTTGTGCTTTCTGAATTGCCAGTATTTTCTGTATTTGCTCCAGAATCGGGATTTGTTACCCAATCCGGCAGAGGCGGAGGAGTCGGTTTAGAATGATCAACCAATTCTTCTCCACACCTGCTACACCATCCGCTTCCATTATCAGAATGGCCTAAACCAGAGATCCCTCCACTGTTGATTACAGCTCCGCACAGATCACAGGTCTCTTCCCACCAACCACCAGATGTGCAGGTGGGTTCCGTTGTGGTATGTCTGCTTATACTTCCATGTCCCGTCTGAGGATAATAATCTTTTCCAAGATATTCCCCACAAAGATTACAATACAATTCTCCGTATCCGTCATGCTGGCAGTTAGCTTCTACGACAGTTACGCTTCTGCAGGATGTATGAGCACACGCAGGCTTAGGTGTTGTGGTTGGCTGTGGAGTTGTTGCCGTAGGTTTTGTTGTCGGCTTAGGTGTTGTTGTTGCGGTTGCAGTAGGCTTTGTTATAGCACTAGGCTTCGGGGTCGCAGTTGCTCCTGTTTTTGTGTTTGAAACAGTTGTTGCACTACCTGTTTTCCCAGTGCTATTCGAAGCTGTTGTTGTCTTCGGAATTGCTGTAGGATTTACTGTCGTTACAGGTGCCGATGTTTCCTTTGGATTTTCTGACGTCTTAGGAGCTTCCGTCGTTGTAACAGCAGTTGTTGCTTGCATGGAATCTACAGTTTCCGCAGTATTATCCAGCTTATCTTCCTTGGTTTCTTCAAAACTACTTTCTTCAGTTGCCTCAGTGGTTTCAACGACCGTTTCAGGAATCGCTGTCTCCGTTGCTTTTGCAGTCTTATTCCCACAAGCTGTCATGGATACAATCATGATTCCTGCGAGGATTGTTACTAAAAATCTTTTTCTCATTTGGATTCTCCTCCCTGTTCTACATTTGCGTCATCTTTTCGAGGCAATTTCTTTTCAAGTCTATTGTGTACCTTATAGAACTGAATACTCATTTTTTCAAATGCATCATCTTGATTTTCCAATAAGCTATCTGCATTTACATTCTCTTTCATCTTACTATAGTATAACCCTAACTTTCTTAAATCTATTAAGTCTTTCTGATTCATGCTTTCAGCATTTGCAGCAAATTGCTCTATGATTTCCAGATAACTCTGTCGAGCACTTTCCAGCGAAAAGACATGCAAATTGCTATCCTTTTCAGCATCTTCGTTTTTCTCAGATTCTAATTCTGCTTTCTTCTGTTCTAAATCTATATCATCAACATCTAAAATTGTATATGTAATATCACGCTCATCTTTCCATATGTCAAGATACGAAAAGCATCCCCATAAGCATACTCCTATAATCCCACATATAACAAGAATAATTACTACATTAAATAATGCCTCTCCTATTCCATAAGAATCTCCTTGGAAAAATGTCTGCACAAACATATAAATTCCTAATCCTACATCCGCTATAATCATTATATATTTTGTAGCAATTATCAAATTTATAATAAATACCAACGCTTTCCCCACTCCACACGCTGCATAATATCCAAAACAAGCCATTGTAGATTCGCCTGTATTTTTACGTTCAACCACAATATTTTCCGCAAAATAATACAAGTTATCAGCTACCCAAATTATGACAATATAAATTCCTTCATATATTTTCCTGAAAAATTCTAGAATTCCTGCTAAAAGTTGTTGTGCAAGCATGTAAATTCCTAATAACGCTCCTACTAAAATAAGAAAGAGTAAACCATATGCAATTGCATATCCCAGCCCCACTTCAGGGATACTTGCAATTGTACCAATAATTCCTGTTAACATAAATGCCACACAAAGAACAGCCATAAACTGCGTAGACAGGTCAATAATAATAGAATGAGCAATAGCTATCACTTTAAACGGTATTGACACAATTAGAAGTGGAATATGCAAAAAAGCTGCTATGTTAGCAACTATTACTTTCAGTATTTTTTTCATTAGTCACCATCCTCCCTCGTATAATCGCATCATTTTTTCTTGTTATAAATAACGTACGCTGCGATTCCTCCAATTATAATAATGGCGATTCCACACATTAAACCAAATGCGTTATTAGTAGCTGAACCTTTTTCATTATTCTCGTTTTCTTGAATATCGCTTTGCTCAACAGATGTATTCTGCGTTGCTTCCAGTGACCCTGTTGCTTCCAGTGTCTGTGTAGGTTCCGGCATTTCTTCAATCTTCTGTCCGGGGATATCTACATCACCGATAGCTAACGGAACGATAATGGAACAGTTTTCTGTGATTTCAAAAGTATTTTCCTTGTATTTCAAAGGATATTTCCCGGTAAAGTCTGCGGTGATGCCACCTTCCGTAATGGTATAGGTTCCTACAGGAAGCTGCTGTAAAGTTGTAAATCCATTTGCTTCATAAAGATCGATTTCCTGATAACCACCATTTTCGTCTTTAATACCTACGAAGCAAGGCTCGTGAATGACATCTTCGACGGCAGCTGCAAATGTAACGAAGCCAAAGCGCGTATTTTCATCGACAGGAGCAGGTGTTTTTGCATTTTCGCCGGCATCGCCACCATACATATTTACATAATCTACTGGAGATAATGCTAGGCCTGTGTTAGTATCTATAATATAGCCAGCGGATTCCATTTCTGGTGTTAATGAACTCAGTTTTCTAACTTCATCTCTAATACCAAAAGCTGTTTTTCTTTCTTCCCCAGCTAATTCTTTAAAAATAATGCCTGCTTCTTCATAGTAATCTCTTACAAACAACCCATCTTTCATCTCTCCGATTCTGATAGAAAGACCGGGGAATTCGTATCCGGATTCATCTCCTGCTTCTTCAACTTCTGTAGTATTCAATTCAGCGGCTTCTGCCTTGCCGGATAACATTCCGATCACAAGCATTGCCATGATCCATTTAATTTTTCTTTTTGCTCTAAATAATGTTCTCATTTCCGCCCTCCATTGTGCGTTTATTTATTTGTTATTCTTCGCGCTCATTATAAATGTAATTCCATAAATGTTCTAACGCTATAAGTATTATAGCACCAGATTATTACTCTGTAACTATATTATTTTTATACTTTTGCACAAAGGAGGTCTGTATATTTCTATGAATAATTTGGATTTTGCACTAATTGGCTCACGCATTAGAGAAGTGCGTATAGATCGCCATCTAACTCAGGAATATCTTGCTAACGTAACCGATGTCAACGTAAGCCATATCAGCAATATTGAGACGAATAAGGTCAAAGTATCTCTAACTCTTTTGGTTGCCATCTGCAACGCGATGAATGTTACTGTGGATTATATTCTTGGCAATGAATATGTCGCTCCAACAAATGCCTATGAGACCGAACTTCTTTCAACCATAGAAAAACTTGACGCCACCAGAAAAGATCAGTTATTGCGTATAGCCAAGGTTCTCTAATTTTTTCTTCTGCACTAGCTTGTATTATAAATTCATACTATTTTTGCTTAAGCATGTACCCATTCCTGTTTCGTTTCTTTTTTATGGGCTTTTTTCTTTCGTCTTTCCTTTTGTCCATATAGAGTATACCGATTCATATCTTGCCTTACGCGTTCACGTTCCTGCTCATCAGGGTACGTATCAAATGCTTCCCGCAAACTCTCTACGGTTTCCAATTTCTTTTTAATAAGCGGTATTTCGCCGTATTCGTGAACCAACTCATCATGTTCCTTTTCGAGCTTATGAAGTTTTTTCATGTTGCGTTTATGTCCTTCGTTAGCGGAAAGACTCTTGGACCGTTCTTTATTGACGGCTTCGATCCGTTCTTTTTCCATCTGCTTTTTAAGAGCAAACTTCTCGGTGTTGATTTCCCTGATAACTTCGGCAGCACGTTTTTGATATTGTTCAATAGTTTCACCAGGCAAAATTTCCGGAGCCGTCCGTTCTTCCATGGCGGTTGTTAATGCAGTATAAAAACTTTTAACCTGCTCATGCTTTGCCACGGAATATTCTGTGCCACGTTTCAGTCCATGACGCTCTTTCATAAACTCAGCATAAGAGGTCTGCATTTCTCGTAAACTTTTAGGACCGTAAATATAAGCGTAAGCATTGAGTTTTCCTTTGTCGTTAATGGGGATCACTAATGCGTGGATATGAGGCGTACTTTCGTCACCGTGATAGGTCACACTCGCAACATTATCCCCATACGTCAACGGATTTTTATTAAAATATCCGCGCAGCCATTCTACATTATCCTTCTTCCATTTTTCTATATCTATTTTGTCTTTATCTTCCCGAGAAAATGTCATTGTTACTTCAAACGCTAAAACTGCATTTGATCTTGGCTTATGATTTTTGTAATAATCCAGCGAAGCTATTTTTTCCTGAAATAGATCCATGTAGTTTTTCCCTTCAGCCGATATAACTTCTTCATTTAAGTGTTCTAAATTTTTGTCCGCATTAGGAATGTTCACCTGCCGCTGATTGTGCGCCGATGCTGCATTAAGTCCCGCTACCGAGTTAATTTTATTAACACCAACTATTGCGTATCCCATAGTAGAGCACCTCCTTTGTTTTGTTTGATGGTAATACTATGATAGAAAAGTGTATTGGAAAGTTAGCGACTTTTGCAGCAGTTACCATGGAAGATGAACCGAACGTGAGCTTGCAGGTGATTGAAATGTTTTATACTTTTGGAGAATAGGCGGAAAATTGTGGAAAGTGAGAGGCTTATACCATTTTTCAGTACTTTTCCTCTACTTTTTTAATGCATTTTACGGATTGCCAAATATCTGGTAGTATGCCGTTATCAAAGTATATGCAGATAGCCCAGGAGGCGAAATGAGGGGAAATAATTGGATAATCGCAGTTTCTGTCGTTTTAAAAACTGGACAGCTAATTAGGGCAATTTACATGGGTAGAAAACAGCTTGCAGATGATACATACCATAAGAGACCGACTATTTATAATAAGTAATCGATCTCTCCAATGCTAATTTATTTTGTACTTTACCAATGATAAACATCATAATCTGCGGGATCTGCTTTGCTTACAGTATCACGCAAAACCTCAACCATGCTATTTCCGATCATAATGCGCAGTAACACATCAAAACCAAATATAGGATTTTTCAAACGCATTTGGAAATATCCGTCCTCAGTACCTACCATTTGCTCATTATCGTTGACGATGTAGGCCAACGATTGCAAAAAATCCGTACCTGTTGGATAAATATGATCAATTATTGATTTGTTACCCGTTGCTACATTCATGTGTTTTTTGATCTCGTGCACCGGAATACCTGCTGTGTCAACAGCTGCAATAAAATCTCTAAATGATAAATTTCCATTGTTGTTATGGAGACACTTTTTTACACAATCCGATAATTTTTCCATTTTTTGCTCCCTTGCTTTGTGAGTTGCATATTGTTGATTTCTATATATATTGTAGCATGGGTGTATAATTGTGCAAATTTCTGCACAGAAATTAATGTCCTTGATTCGTACATACGTTCTGGCTAGTTGTTCTCTAGATATCCTCCGTCCGTATCCCGTCATTGCCTCTCCCGGTATTGTTTGCAGAAGTAGCAGCAGCGAGACAATTCATGTCCCACTTATTCCCGATTCGGTATCACCTACGGGCAAAAGCAGGAAAAGAGATGATAAATGTTGCTGATATGGGGCGGTGTATGCGTTTGGGGCAAAAACGGCAGACGAACGGGACAATATACGGCGCATTTGTCGGGAAACGTTTTGTGAAGGGGACAATAAGTTGTCCTTTTTGTTCTGCCTTGTTTTGACAAGAGGGACAATTTATTGTTCCTTTCGGGGAATCTGCGAGGGGAAACGTGGGCGGAAACTGCGCATAAAGGGGGCAATATATTATCCCGCTTATGAAAAGAAATGCATATAAAAGGGGCATATTATTGTCCCTTTCATTACGCCGTTTTTTGCGTGGTCTGTGTATGAGAGAGACAATATATTGTCCCTCTTTTTATGCGGCCGTGTGGGGAAAAGACGGAAACAGGATACGCTGAAAGGGACAATATTATGTCCCTTTCAGTGAAAGAAAAGCGTATAAAGGGGACAATATTATTGTCCCTTTCGCGGAATATGTGCGTAAGAGGGACATTATATTATCCCTCTAATTACGCCGTTTTTGAGCGAATCGTGCATGAGGGGGACAATATATTATCCCTTTCAGGTAAATGTCGGGAAATATATTAAAGGGGGCAATATATTGTCCCTCTTGTAAAATACGTGGGGAAACGCAGTAAAAATGAGGGGGACATAATATTGTCCCTTTCGCGCAGATAAACAGTGCATAAGGGGGATAATATATTGTCCCTTTCGGATACGGAGACATAATAAGAGGGGCATATTATTGTCCCTTTCTTTGCGCCGTTTATGCGCGGAAAGCGGATTTGAGGGGCAATATATTGGCTCTTTTGTGTATACGGACAGCGAATGAACGGGACAATATTGTATCCCTTTCGGGGTTTTTGCCCTCTTTTTTCGCTGCGGACAGGATAACGTATTGTTCGTTTTATGCGGAAATGCCGGGAAATGCACAGGAAACGCAGGTGATATTTGATATGGGAATGGTGTATACGTTTGGAGAATAGGCGGAACGGGTACGCTCATTTGATATGTGAATGATGTATGCGTTGGAAGAATAGGCGGAATAATACGGGAAATGGGAGGCTTATACCAGCTTTTCCAGTGCTTTTCCGCTATTTTTTATCCGGAAGGGCAACTATCGCTAAAGGATCCAGTAATATGCCGTTATCGAAGTTTGTGTGTATAACCTGCGGATATGCAGAAAAATCGGGAAAAAATACGGGAATGAGCGGTACGTTTTGACGGAGGAAACTGCGATAAGATGCGAAAACGGCAGATTATCAGCGTTCCTCTTCGTTTTCCGTTTTCGGAGATATACGCGGATGACTTCGGACAGGGAAATGTAGGGAAATGAGCGGTGAACGCTTTGGCTTATGGTAGTGAGATACGTAGATGAGGCATGGACGGCGGATTGCGCGGACAAGTATGGTTAGATACGTAGATGGTACGTGGACGGGACATTGACGGGATACGGACGGGGCGAAAACGGATTGGAAACTTATACCAGATTCCAAGTGGCTTTTTCGCAACTGTTATATTACTTCTCAAAATCTGTACACTTAGTACAGAATTTATTTTTGCCAAATATTACCCAAGTTCAGATAATTTCATTAACCTTTCACACAATAACGTCTTTATCAAATTCCCCGGAATCGCTGTAACCCTGATAAATACTGGATTTTTCAAATGTACCATAGGTTTCCGCAACTTCTAAAATTAGATAATTTAATTCTGTATACAGTATTTTGATTAAAATACATTTATGTTACCTTTTTTCATCTTTTAGCAATTTATATCGTCATTTTTTTGTTAATTGCATTCCAAAACAGACTTAATACTACCAAAAAAGTCCCTTATACATTGCGTTTTGTCGAACATATATTCTTTTCAAATTCTGTAACAGAATTTAATCATATCTTCATCTATAAAAAGCTGAATAGAAATCCGAGATTCCAGTTTGCAAGTTTTGTTCCCGTTCAGCTAATCTTTCGCAAATGTAAATTCCGTCAAATCAATCTATGTCCATCTGAAGTTCACTTTTACTTTGACAACAGTACCTAGCCCCAGAAAATAATAAATCCTAAATGCGGAAAACCAAAAGATATTAGTATTGCAGCCGTAATACAGATAACTCCCACAACCGTGGAACCATTAAACCCGTTTCCGTGTCCATATCTTCTGCTGTCACAATTACAGTTGGGGCCTTCACAATGACTATCATGGTAACCATTCATATCGTATTTTGTATAATCGTTATTCATAAATCCTATCCTCTCTTCTGAATAGACACTGTTATTCTCATTCCAACACTAATTTTGAAAAATCAAACACACTTCCTAAAGAAGTACCAAAAGGTGTAGGTTGCATGGCCTCTCTGATTTTTTCCAAAGTCTCCTTTATTTTTACCGGGTCCTGATATATTGTCAAAAGAATAGCTGTATTCCTGGCATCATCAAGTGCATCATGTGCATGACCGTTAAAATCAATACCGGCAAGATCCAGTGCTTTCTGTAAGGATATCTGTCTTGCAAATCCTAAATATTCATCTATCGTTCTTTGGAAATTCTCTCATGGAGTCTCAGTAATACGCTTTTCTTCTTCACTTGGCTGATATCCCTTCAATTCGATTTCATGCTTTATCTGTGCATAATCAGCGTTGCGCCAGGCATGAATTACAAACTCTTTTCCGGTTCCCAGGCACCAGTCGGTAAACATGTGGAATGCTTCTGAAAAACATGGTGCATTTTCAACCATAGCAAAACTAATTCCCGTAAGTTTTTCAACATCAGGATTGATTCTGATATTATATTCAGGTCTGACGTAGGTACGGAATGCAGCTATTTCATTCAAATTTTCATCAATAAGTACTGCTCCGATTTCTATAATCTCCGACCTGCAGACTGCACGAGCCGGATGCTTCTTGCTAATAGGGTTCATTTCCAGATCGACAACAATATGGTTCATAGATACCTCCTTATCTTACGTCACACCATAAAAGAATATATTTACTGCACCAGTTCACACAATATTCCCTGGGGTAATACATATTTTACTACACCCTTTGCCGTATCCCCCATACGATCATACATTCTGCCTGCACTCATGCTCTCTCCCTGTACCGTATAGGGACTGTTGGCTACATATCCTACCTTTCCGAGTCCGTCTACTTCCACTCGGATAGCCTCCTTATCCAGTTCGTTATCCGGTTCCTTGATAAGCTTCACTTCCATATTGGGCTCGAAGAACTCCTGACCGAAGTAATGCTTAGTTCCTGCAACTGTAAAGTAAATTTTTTCCATGTTTTTTGCTCCTTTCCAGCGTTTAGATGACTGTTTTTCTTATTTGTTTAAATAAGAATAGCATTTTTTGTGTCCCATATACAGGACACATGAAATGCTATTCTCTAGGCACATTAAAGAAAATTACACTATTTTCAATCAATTTTTTAGGGAGGCTACCATGATTTTATGCAGACTTATTTACTGGATCAACAACCAACTTCATCACAGGACCGGTTACCGTTTTTTCTGTCCAACCTGCCCTTATTACAGTGAATGTAAACAAGAGCAAGCCCAAATGACAGTCTGAAGATTTCGCTGTATAATTAAAAGACATACAATTTAGCAAAGGGAACTATAATGAACAATAAACTCAAATTACCACAGATATACAAACGCAATGGAAAAAACTGTTACCTGGATCCGATCAGACAGAAGCTGATCTACATTACTCCGGAAGAGACTGTGCGACAACAGGCAATCTCTTACCTGACAAATGTTTTGTCCGTTCCAAAGGATGTGATTGTCGTGGAACAGCATCTTTCTCATTATGGAATAAAGACAAATAAGCGTGCAGATATTGTAATCCATAAGCCTGATAAGGACGGTTTTATACAGCCGATTGCCGTAATCGAATGCAAAACTCCTGATGTGCCTTTGGATCTGAACGCCAGGGAACAAATGCTTACCTATTGTGATCTAATCTCTGCCGATTTTGCAATGCTTACCAACGGTGTTGAAGAATACTGTTACCGTTATAACCAAAGTACCGGTAACTACGAAGATATCGTAAAGCTTCCTGTGTTTACCGATATGCTCTCAGACAAATATGAGCTTTATGATCCCGGAGAACTTCCGCCCAGGATTCCTTTTGAAAAGCTAGCTGCATTTATCAAAGAGGATCGTGCTTCCAGAGATCCTGATGACTACGGCTATGACATCAGTAAACTTACTCCCATGAATATTGCTGTACCAGTGTTTAATCTCTGGGAAGGCTTACTTGATACCAGAATTAAGATGCCCGTTGGCAATTACGGGCTGTTTGAACTCCTTGAAGATTATGGGGTACGCATGCTCTCCTATGGGAATGCCGCCGGAGGAAAGTTTTTTGGTCCTTACAGATCATTCCTCGTAAAAGTAAATGATAATGTAGAATTTTATTCTATCGGTGTGACAACCTACTGTAAATCAACCTCTCCGGAAAACGTCAAGACCTGCATTGCTGTTGCGCATGATGACGAAAAGGAATCTCACCATGCCTTACAGCTTGTAGCAGACGATAACCTGGTTGTCCGAGGAAATACAATAGATTTTTACCATCATGGTAAAATAGCGATTGGAAATCTTGGCAGTGGAAAAATTGATGAATTGCGTTCCTTTGTAGCTGACCGCTACCCTCAGATCATCTCCGGAAACAAATTTTACCTGGGAAGCCTTACAAATGACCGTCTCTTTAGATTAAATGATCTAGATGTAATTCATCTGATCGTCAATCTGATTTCCTATGCCATGATACGTTACGAATACAGAGAATTTGCGAAAAAGAACAAATAGCAAAAGGGCAGATTTTGTCTGCCCTTCCTACATATTCATGCTGTATTATGCGCTTTCTTGGAGGGCACTGATAGATGTCATGATCCCTACCATAATTTTATGCAGACTTATTTACTGGATCAACAACCATCTTCATCACAGGATCATACCATTGTTTTTGCTCTACCTGCCTTATTACCTTTTCGATTTCATTAGCCGTATCATCTACATATAACGTCTGCATATACTCACTCTTCTCCAATTGATATTCCCCTAACGAGTTCCACAATATTTGATTTTCAATTCTTTTTAATCTAACAATCTGACATCGATATGTGATATATTTAATATATCTCACTACACTTAAACACGAGACCACGGAGAGAGAATTATGCCATACAGCAAGCTGCACAATCCTTACACAATAGATATTAATCCTGTCTTGTCGGACGCCCAATTAAATAACATATCTGATAATATGGATACAGCACAAAAAATTATCCGGGCATTAACCTTAAAGATACCTGTGCAATCAATTATATACACTGCCACTGCAAATGATATAAACAGGTCTATTCTATTAAGTCAGATATGGGATTTTGCAACAGATAACGATATTGTATGCCTGCATATTGACAATACCAATAAGAATGATTTTATGCAACAGATTCATGACTGCTGTCTAAGATATATTGAAAATATTCAATCCGTAATTAATGCGACTCCTGGTATTGATACAAACGCTTTAGATGATGCTTTGAAATCATTCACACTTTTAATTGCTCCCGATAAAGCCCTGTATTCGCCTTCCTTGCAGCAAGATCAGGATTTATATTTAATTGCTGCTAACCCTACGCAAATACTTACAGATGTATTTGTGGACCTAGGTAATATCGCGAATGACATAGGCATACCGATCTGTATATTTATTGATGATATGGACCGTATAGCACATAAAGATTTATCCGCACTGATTACATCATTGCACAGAGTAACACAACTCAATTTACCTATTATGCTTATTGGTAGCGGACTTCCTACGCTACACACGACGCTCGCACATGCAAAATCATATTCCGAACGGTTATTTATTTATCTTACATAGCAAATATTTATATTTTACCGGTATATGCATGTTACATATTGATTTTATTGTTCTCTGATATTCATCACGATCCTATTATTTCTACATATATAAATTTATATATAATATATTATGACTACAATACGCATATTGATTGATACGGAATAGGGATAAGAACCAGAGTCCACTCCTACCGTCGTATCCCCTGGTTCTTATCCCTATACATATAGAATTACGATTTTTTGGACCGTTTTACGGTCCAAAAAACTTCCTCCGGTTCAGTATGCAATCCCTACTTTGCCAAATACCTTTTTACAGTTGATTCAGATATACCCAATTCATCCGCGATCTGCCTCACCGTACATCCACTTTCTCTTAATTCTTTTGCTTTTTGTGATAATCTCAGAATTTCTTTCTGTTTATCACTCACCGTCGGTTTTTGATCTTTGCGATACTGACGCATGTATTCTCTTCGATATTCGCGATATTCTTGTTTTGTGTAAGAGTTCCAATTTCGCATACGAAAACCGTAGCGAGCTGCCTGCTCCGGATCTAAATCTAATTTTTTCAAAAATGTCACATCTTTATAATTATATTCTTTTCCTTTATAAATACTAATTTTAAGCTTTCTTTCGTTAAGTGGCGTACGAAAGTCTGAGTTAAATTTTCTCACTAGTTCCCATGATTCCTCCCTCGACAACTGTTTCATTTGCAACAAACAGTTAAAATACAGATGACACATCATCTCTCTATGCCCAATATCATAGCCATCCTGCTGTAACTGTTCCAATAAATGCAACCTCTTTTTCATTAACTGAATCAGATTCGAACTGGAATATGTGCGTGTTGACCGTTGTGTCAACTTTTTTTGCTGTCGTTTTTTGTAATCCGCGTACCAGTCTGGTAATTTTGGTAATATTTGCTCGGCTAGCTCGTGGAAGTCCCATCTTTTTCCATTCGCAATTTCCATAGCGCACACACGATCTTTAGATTTTATCTGCCAGTGATATTTCCCATCGGGGCCAATATAACCAATATATTTTCTGTTAATACTGCCTGGAATGCGCACAAAACTTGTATAGCTATTTACCTCCGCATTGTATTTGCAATCCAATTCGTTAATACATTTTACAAGTTCTGCTTGCACTCTATCCAAAAATATTAATGTTGCTTCTCTGCGCTCTTTCTCTTGGGGATTGGGGAGCTTTACGCCGCCTTCATTCAGCAAATATACCAAGCGCAGGCGATTCCCATATTCTATGTAAGTCGGCATTGGAAAAAAATGCCACTCTGTATTATTTGCTGCTTCAACCTGTCCCATACCTCTAATGGGTCCATAAGATTCCCTGCATCATCAGTAAATTTGAAATCAATATCAATGGGGATACACATTACTGCAGCAATATTGTCTTTCCGGGCATTATTGTTCCTGTAAAAAACCGATACACTCATATAGGCGTTACTCGCATAAATACCATTGCGTAGGATTGTATCCTCCACGTCTTCCCTGGCCATATAATTTGCCGGTATCAATGCGCCGCGTTTGTTTTTTCCGTTGCAAAGTTTGACGTAGCCATGTGCCGATTTATACAGTGTAATAATATACTGTATTTCCTTGGGCAATAAATCGATTCTGTACATATAGTTGTAGCACAACTATTTGTTTTTTGGATGTTACAATTTTTTATGAGATTTTCTGCACATGATACTGTGCGTCTGAATTTAATGATTTTTTACCGATTAGGATTAATAGCTGGTAATTTGTATAAAGATGTGCGAATCGAACAAGCCGAAAGAGAAAGCCAGCATACAAAGTACTCTCATTTGCGACTCTCCATTCAGTTCACTTGCAATAAAAACTGATTCGCTAAGTAAAGACATTTACCTATTATTCCCAATGCGGAATATTCTTAGATTAGATTTAATTTTGTTTGCCTTTTGATTTGGCTCCTATAATTTTATGTTAATTTTATTGACTTGATCCTTGTATCAAAGATCTATCAATATCCGATAATCAAATATGCGTGATTATCATACCCTTAAATTCCATATTACTCTGGAAATCTTCTTTTAATTTTAAAATATCAATTGATTGTCTTTAATTTTAGCTATCGCTTACTTATTATTATTTATTTTTCTAACTTCTTACTTGTAATGTACACCCAGTGGTGTTGTGCTTTCCTCCTCTATAATTATTATCCCAGATTTTTGTTAAAAACGTCCCCATTTTGAGTCTAACAGGACTTAACAACAATTTTATCTGCTAGTTTAGCTCAAATTAATTCATTTTCGCAAACTCATGTGATATGATTATATATATTTTTTATGAAAGGACTCGAATAATGAAAGAACCGACAACTTCCCCTATTAATTACAATAGATATAAATGTCAATGTAACATATATATATACCGCCGATCAAAACGTATGACGCAGGACAAACTGGCTCATCTGGTTGGAGTTCGTCGAGAGACAATTTGCCGCATCGAAAATGATAAATTTGTTCCTTCTTTAGAACTGGCTATCGCTCTCTCCGATGCACTCGGCGAATCGGTTAATACGCTCTTTACCTTGTCAATAAAATAAAATTTTAGTCTTAAAAAAATATTTTAGCGACACAATATATCACAAATGTGATATATTGTGTCGCTATTCTTCTGCAGAAAAGTTACCGCTACACTCAAATATTTCATGTTAATGGCATAGAAAAACTTTGCATGTAGTGGAGGTAGTGCATGATTAACAATAATACTTATTCATTTTCTGCGTTTCGCGAATTGTACGATCTAGCGCTTGATGATACAATTAATCCATCAGAGATTGCTCATGTGATTGATCAGATGAGGAAACGAAAAGAAGTTGAAAATAAGTACAAAAATTTAATTAAATGGAGGGATGACGGCAGGCCTTATTTATATATGGAACGCAAGCAGATTATCGCTGCTGATTATGACCGGCTCATTGATAAGCTGGTGAAAATTGAATATGGGTATGAAAACGCATCGTTAGAAAGTCTGTTTCCGGAATGGGTCATCTGGCGCAGGGACTATTCCTCAGTTTCAGTAAAAACCATTCGTGAAGATATCCTTAACTGGAATAGCCATTTAAAGGATACGGATATTTCAAAAATTCCGCTCAAAAATCTCATCCCCAGAGATTTTACCCAACTGTTCCGATCCTGGACAAAAGACCGGGAGATGACGCGCAAGAAATTCAACAACATAAAATCCGTCATTAACGGTATTTACTACTATGCGATTGAAATGGGAATTGTGGCTCACAATCCTGTCAAGGATATAAATTGTAATCAGTTCTCATTCCAACCTGTAAATAACGATGATGATGTATATACTATGGAAGATCGGAAAAAGTTGTTGGAATATCTGGCTACCATGCCTGATGATATCTATGCTTTGGCAATCCGGTTCGATTTCCAGTTGATTGCCCGGATAGGAGAACTTTTGGCATTGAAGTGGTCTGATATTACTCCTGATAATTACATTCATTTCCAGAGACAGTTTTTGGGACAGCGTGTTTTAAACGATGATCTTACGTTTGAGACTTTAACCCACGAAAATGTCGATCATATCAAGGGTAACACGGACGAAGGCTTTCGTTACGAACCGTTGACGGATGAAGCACTGGAAATCTTAAAACAGGTTCGGGAACTCAATCCCGATAGCGAATACATTTTTGTAACCCCAAACGAAAAACAGCTAAACGAAAATACATTCAATACACGACTGAAAAAATACTGTAATAAATGTGGTGTGACTTACAGAAGTTCTCATAAGATTCGATTTTGCGGAGCTTCCATTCTTTACGAATTAGGAGTTTCCCTGACAGAACTAAAAGAATTACTAGGTCATACCACTATACAGATGACCTTGCACTACTTAAGACGCGTAAAACCCAAGGGAAATGTTGTCCGTACAATGAATGAAGCATTTAAAGTTTCATGAACGTAATTTCGATACCCAAAAATGCTGAAACCCTGATGTTTACTGGGTTGCATACACTTGCATACATTTTCGGCAAAAAGCAAAAGCCCCAAACCCTTGTATTTACTGGGTTTGGAGCTCTTCATGAGAATGCTGGTGGCCGGACTTGAACCGGCACGGAGTTGCCCCCGAGGGATTTTAAGTCCCTTGCGTCTGCCTATTCCGCCACACCAGCATGGTGTGTATATACATCAATCGGAGGGGTTTTCCCTGATATTTGGAGGGATATTTCCGATGGATGAACAAATTAAAATTTTTTGATTTTCTGGAAACCCAGTAAAATCAGGGGTTTGCACGATATTGTGTGGAATATACGTGTGGGATTTTAAGTCCCTTGCGTCTGCCTATTCCGCCACACCAGCGGACGCATTGCGTTATACTCGATTGCATGGACTTACGCGCTAAGCACTGTTCCATTGAGCTCATCAACGCAAATGGATGGAGGTGGATTCGAACCACCGAAGCAATTTGCAGCAGATTTACAGTCTGTCCCCTTTGGCCACTCGGGAATCCATCCATGTCAGGCAAAGTGCCCTAACAATGTGAAATTGTAGCATATGTTCACACAAATTGCAATATGTTTTTTGCTATTTTGCAATATAATATAAATAAAACGGATACTGCGCCAGCTGCATCTGCCCGTGATCGGTCACCTGATACCCTTTCTGCTGCAGTTCCGCGAAAGAGTCATCGCTCATGGCATCCGGTGTAAAGTACCAGAATCTGTCGGATTCTGCCTGGTTGTAATCGCCGTTTACGATCTCATTATCGGGGTAATAATAATACAGTACTGTCCATCCCAGATGTTTCACCCCGTTGGTGACCATCTGCACATCCTCTTCGGGCGTGCCGATCAGATCCAGGGTCTTGTCAGTCTCTACCTTCTGCTGTTCATAACTGCCATAAGATTCCCGGTAATTCTGTATTCCCATGCCAAACATTACAAGCAGTAACAGCACAAGCAACAATCGGGCTAACAGCTCCAAGCCCTTCCAGGACTGGTTCTCCAGCTCCACCACCAGTTCCAGCACCCGGCTGCTGCCGATGACCAGCATCATGATCGCCACTGCACTTAACGGATACAGATATCTCTGTGCCAGCATCGGTGCCATTACAACACTCAGCAGATACGCAAATGCCAGCGTTCCCAGGATCGTGCAGGCACCTACTACCATGGCGTAAGTTTTGTCAGACCATCTTTTCACTGACGGCTTCTGCAGACGAATACCCTCTTCTCCCATGGAAAACAGGGACGAATCCGCCACCAGCGTCACTATCAGCAGTACTAACAGCAACGGAAATACAATTACATTCATCCGTCTGCCGCCCATGACGATCTCCAGGCTCTTATCCAGCCCGAGGATCTCCGTCATCCACCAGCCTCTGCTGACATTTTTCAATCCCGCATAGAAAAAATACAGCCAGGGAGCATAGCCGATCAAAAATGCCACGATTGCCAATACACCTTTTGTCCAGGTCTTACCGCGATATTTGATCCACACTGCCACTCCGGTGAAAAACATCATAATGCCCACGGCTACCAGAGCATAATAGTGAGAATATGCCGCGCCCAGTGCCCACAATACCATTCCGGTCCAGGTCTTCCTGGTGCCATCCGCTATTACACGGTAAGAACAGTAAAAGCAACCCATTACACACAAAAAGGCAAGTGCATACATACGAACTTCCAGATTATATTCCAGGCACGCCTGTCCCAGACCCGATATCATCACGAAAAATGTGGTCGAGAGCATACCGAAATGTTTCCGTATCACTGTCAGTGCCAGCACGATACCAATGGCAAACGGTACCAATGAAGCCAGATGGAATACCGGAACGCTGAATCCGAACAGGGTTCCAAACAGTTTCAGCCAGTAATAATACAGCGGCGGATGATTATCCCAGTAATACAGCACCTGCAGGATACCACCGACGCTCTTATGTGCAGTATTTGCAGAAAAAGCTTCATCTCCCCACAGCACCCGGTCGGACATCATGCTGAAATTGAGACAGATCACCAGCACACTGAATGCCAGTACCACGACCGGTCCTATGTATCTGTATACAATGTTCCATCCTTTGCTGCCGGCGATTTTAGTCATAACACTGTGAATCTTCTCATGTTTACCGGCTTTCGCCTCTTCCACGAACAGTTCACAAATGGTATATGCCAGCATGATGCAGATTTCCAGGCTCAGCACTTTGACTGCATATTCCCGGGATTCTACGAGTTTTCGCAAAATTGTATTGTCGTCATTGCCGGTCAGGGAAAGCAATACCCACGGCACAAAAAGCATGATCATCAGACAGGTTGCATAACGAAGAACATACGCTCCCTTACTTCCGGTCACCGTCTTCCCGGTGCTTCCATTATTTTTCAAAACATATTGCCGCCAGATCCCTAAGGATACCAGCGGCAACAGCAGGGTTATGATGATGGTAAACATCTGAAATCCTCTCTGTCTTTGGTAAATTATATTTTTTTCTACACGTTATTCCTGCACATACTTCAGGATTGTCGCGGAAGTCTGGGGCATCTCGATCAGGATCTTCCCTGCCTTGATCTCATACTCCGCGCCTTCCATGCAATATCCGTCATCTCTGGACTGCAGGATCACTTTCATCTTACCTGTCTTAGGAACCCCGATCTCCCATACATGGATCTCCTTGGTGATGGGATGATTGTTATTGTTGATCAGGATCGCACACTGTCCCTTGCGGTTAAAACGCCCGTAGGAGATGAAGTTATAATCATTCTCCAGCATTTTCAGGGAACCGGTACGCAGTTCCTCGTTTTCACGGCGCAGGCGGATAATATCCTTGTGAAACGACAACAGCACCTGATCCTCATGTCCCCAGGGATAGGTTCTCCGGTTATCGGGATCCGTGAATCCACAGACACCGGCTTCATCTCCGTAGTAGATCGTCGGTGCGCCCGTCCAGGTCATCTGGATCACAACGCCCTCCCTGAACACTGCCTTATTGATGCCCTGTTCCGCAGCCTGCGGTCCCAGTGTATTGGTACGTCCCACCTTATGGTTCGTTCTCGTCAGGAAACGGGAATGATCATGGTTGGACAGTTCATTCATAGCCACCTGCCAGCTGGGCATGGAAAAACTGGAGGTATGATGCCGCATGGCTCCCCAGAAGCTCTCTGCATTACCGAGCAGGTCCTCTCTGTAGTCATCGCTGTGCTTCTCCATACCGGTGAGGAACCAGGTCACAGGCTCCATGAACGCATCGTAGTTCATGACAGTATCCCATTCGTTGCCCTGCAGCCAGTCTCTGGTATTGCCGTAATGCTCTGCCAGAATGATCGCCTCCGGATTGGCCTCTTTTACCGCTTTCCGGAATTCCTGCCAGAAATGATGATTGAACTCCTGGCTGTGACCTAAGTCTGCCGCCACATCCAGTCTCCAGCCGTCCACATTATAGGGCGGAGATACCCATTTTTTTGCAACATGAAGAACGTAATCCATCAGTTCCTGAGAACCTTCGTAATTCAGCTTCGGCAGGGTATCATGTCCCCACCATCCGTCATAGGAATTGTTATAAGGCCATGCTGCCTGATTATGAAAATCAAAATAATTCCGGTAAGGGCTGTCTGCGCTGACATAAGCACCCTTGTCATAGCCTTCCGCATTCTCGTAAATACGTTCTCTGTCCATCCATTTATTAAAGGATCCGCAGTGGTTGAACACACCGTCCAATATGACTCTCATGCCTCTGCGGTGCACCTCTGCCACTACCTGGGCAAACATCTCGTTGCTCGCCTCTAAGTTCGCCTTATTGGTCACGCGGTCGATATAGCGGGAAGCGAAACGGTTCTCCCGCTGTCCATCCGGAAGTAGCTCTCCCTCATCACTGACGATCTTACCCAGATGGGGATCAATATAATCATAGTCCTGAATATCGTATTTATGGTTGGACGGGGATACGAACAGAGGGTTAAAATAAATTACCTCAACGCCCAGCTCCTGCAGGTAGTCCATCTTGTCCAATACGCCCTGCAGGTCTCCTCCGTAGAACTCACGGACATCCATCTGTGCAGGATACCGTCCCCAGTCCTCTACACGGTGCACCGGCTCCCCGATATAGCAGTATTCATTGGTCAGCACATCATTGGAAGGATCGCCATTGCAGAAACGATCGGTATAGATCTGGTACATTACCGCACCTTTTGCCCAATCGGGAGTATGGAAGCCGGGAATGATGATAAAGTCATAATACTCGTTGACCTCCTGCACCAATCCTCTCATATCAAAAATACCCGTGATCCTGCCGGTCTGTACCTCAAAATAGTAAGATACCTTCTGGTCATCCAGACGCATCACATAAGCATAATAATCAAAATCATTATCGCCCTCCACTCGTACCATGAGATGCTTCTGCCCACCGCTTACGAGGAATATCCTGTCCACGTTATTCCTGGCGGTACGGAAACGGATCGTCACCTCGGAATAAGGTTCCGGCTCTTCCGGAATCACATACTCCGCACTTGTATCTGTAAAAAGAGCTCTTCTGTTAAATACGGGTCTCATGGCAGCAATATACTGCTGGTTATATTCTGTTCGACGTAATCGCTCCAGATCCATAGTATCTATCCTTTCTGAGACTAATGTCTTACTATCTATATTATGCTCCTGCTATTCTTACCTGTGCAGCACATACATATGTAATTATACCCTTTTTCCTTACATCTGACAACAGCCTGACTTGTTTTTGAACGGTAAAAAGGACAGTCTTGGGAGGACTGTCCTTTTTAGAGAAGGTATTTCTTTCTTATGGGGTATAGCAAAAAACTATATAATGTATTGGGGGGGTTACGAGTATTATAATAGCATGCACTACTAGTTTTTACTATTCTCAAAATTCACAAATATTACAAAAATGAATATTTGTTTTTGTCTATTTTTCACAAAAGCAGTTTGTACAATACTACCAAATCTACGAAACGCCCTCGAAAACCTTTTCCTATACGAAAAGTGCTTCAAACTCTTCTCTGTTGATCTTTTCCTTTTCTAACAGAAGCTTAGCACAACTGTGAAGTACATTCTCATGCTGCATAATAATGTCTTTTGCCTTGGTATAGCAGTCATCTATGATGCGCTTGACTTCCTTATCGATCTCACCGGAAATCTCCTCACTGTGAGCCTTGGCATGTGCCAGATCCTTACCGATGAAGACTTCATCATCGTCATCATCATAGCAGATGACTCCGATATTATCAGACATTCCGTAACGGGTTACCATACGGCGGGCTGTCTTGGTGGCTTTCTTAATGTCACTGGATGCTCCGGTGGTAATATCTCCGAAGATGATCTCCTCTGCGATACGTCCGCCCAAAGATACCATGATATCCTGGAGCATGCGGCTCTTGGTGGCGAACATCTCATCCTTTTCCGGCAGAGGCATGGTGTAACCGGCGGCTCCCACACCGGTAGGAATAATGGATACGGTGTAGACAGGTCCCACATCCGGCAGCACATGGAACAGGATCGCATGACCTGCCTCGTGATATGCCGTAATCTTCTTCTCCTTGTCGGAAATAATGCGGCTCTTCTTCTCTGCACCGATTCCTACTTTGACAAACGCCCTCTTAACATCTTTATTCGCGATAAAGGAGCGATTCTCCTTCGCTGCGATGATCGCTGCCTCGTTCAACAGATTCTCCAGATCCGCTCCGGTGAATCCTGCGGTAGTCTGTGCAAGCTGCTGTAGATTTACATCATCTCCCAGGGGTTTATTCTTCGCATGTACCTTCAGTATTTCTTCTCTGCCACCCACATCCGGAGTCCCTACCGCTACCTTACGATCAAATCGTCCGGGACGCAGGATCGCAGGATCGAGAATATCCACACGGTTCGTAGCTGCCATGACGATAATGCCTTCGTTGACACCGAAACCGTCCATCTCTACCAGTAACTGGTTCAGGGTCTGCTCTCTCTCATCGTGTCCGCCGCCCATACCGGTACCACGGCGTCTTGCCACGGCATCGATCTCATCGATGAACACGATACAGGGCGCATTGTGCTTCGCCTCTTCAAACAGATCGCGCACACGGGATGCGCCGACACCGACGAACATTTCCACGAAATCAGATCCGGAGATGCTGAAAAAAGGTACTCCGGCTTCGCCTGCCACGGCTTTCGCCAGCAGAGTCTTACCGGTTCCGGGAGGTCCCTCCAACAGAACACCCTTGGGAATCCTCGCACCGACGCCGGTGTATTTTCCGGGTTCTTTCAGAAAATCGACGATTTCCTCCAGTTCCTCTTTTTCCTCCTTCAGGCCTGCTACCTGTGCAAAGGTGACGCTCTTGTCACCCATGGACATTTTGGCCCGGCTCTTACCAAAGTTCATCATTTTACCGTTACCGCCACCGGCCTGCTGGGCATTCATCATCATAAAAAGGAATACACCTACAGCCAGTACTGCCAGCATCGGCAGCATATAAGTAAGGAACCAGTTCTCTCTCTCAATGTCATTCACTACGGGGTCAAATCCGTACTCGCGGACCAGTGTCTCCAGCTCGGTGATATCCGTAGCATACAGCTTATGGTTCAGTCCGTTCTTCATCTGGATCTCCAGATAGCCGGTAGGGGCTTCTCCATTCGGCTGTATTACGATCTCAGATACATTTCCGGCATCCAGATCTGCGATGAATTCTGCTCTGGTATAGTCCTCTTCCCGGTTGCTCAACAGATTGAGTCCTACGATCACCATGACCAGAAGTATGATAAAAATAAAATAAGAATTAATTGTTCTGCCGTTTTGTTTCAACTTCACGGGCCTCCTGCATCTTCGTATTGCTTAATCGAATTCTACCACACCGATGTAAGGCAGATTACGATATCTCTGATCATAATCCAGACCGTAGCCCACTACAAATTCATCGGGAATATTAAATCCGGTATAATCTACATGAACATCGATGACTCTTCTCTCCGGCTTGTCCAACAGAGTGCACAGACGTAAAGAAGCCGGTCCTCTGTCACGAAGCATCTCTAACAGATAACTTAAGGTTCTTCCACTGTCTACGATATCCTCTACTACGATAACATCCTTATCCTTCAGGGATTCATCCAGGTCTTTTACGATCTTCACCACACCGCTGGACTTGGTATCGCTGCCATAGCTGGATACAGACATGAAATCCAGGGATACGGGAACGGTGATACGCTTTGCCAGCTCACACATGAAGAAGCTGCCGCCCTTCAGTACACATACAAGGTGTACCTGCTTACCTGCATAGTCCTTACTGATCTGTTCTCCGATCTCCTGAATTCTCTTATCTACTTCCTCTTCTGTCAACAGTACTCTGATATGTTCTGCCATTTTCTTTTGTCTCTTCGCTCTTAGGCGAACTCCTTTCTTATTAATTGTACCTTTAAAATACGTTTTGTATTCTCCGTTACTTTATAATATTCGCTGATGCGATATCCCATGACCCACAGCACATGATCATCTTCTGCCAGGATCGGCAGTCTGTCGCGCTCCTTGCGAGGAATTTTCTGATCGACAAAATAGCTTTTTAATGATTTACGGATCATTCCGCCTCTGCCGTCTGCAATGGTCAGATAGTCCCCTGTCTGCCGTGTTCGTATCATCGGACATTTTTTTATTTTATCATAATCAAACCATTTCGTATACTGATTTGTAGGAACTTCTTGGTTTTTTTCAAGTCCATGGGGCACCTCACACACAGAATATTTCAATGTTCCCAGGGCACATTCCACTGTTTTCATCTGTCCCGGAACCATATCCGGATCCCACTGCTGCCAGAGCGGCATTGCAGCAACATTCTGTCTGTCACTGTCCGCAGCTTTCGTTGTCTGGCTCGTCTGTATTGTCAGGATGACCTGTTCATATTGCCGTCTGCCGCGGATTCCGAAGGGAAGGCAGATCGTCCGGTTTCCTTCCTGCGTAAACAATGTCAGAAGCTCTACAATATGCTGATAGGTGATGTCTTTCTGCCCGGGGGAAAGTCTTTTTACCTCTTCATACAAAAGTCTTTTACGGATCACCGGATGCAGCGTCAGAAAAGGTTCCACCGCGATATGCACCTCTTGTGCCTGACTGCTCACATCCGGCTGCAGCGCACTGCCCGGAGCCTTTATGCTCCGTATGCATCTGTTCACTGCCTCCGCCGTCTGCAGCTCCAGATATTCCTCCGTCTCCGCCAGCAGCTCCGCTGTTTGGTTCATGTGCGCCACACAGCCCCGCGCAATGTTTTGCTCCGCATAGGGTAAAATATGATGCCGTATCCGGTTCCTGGTATAATCGTCCTCATCGTTGGTAGCATCCTTACAGTAAAAAATTCCCTGTTGTGTTAAAAAGTCCTCGATCTCCCATCTCTCCAGGCACAGGATCGGCCGTATGATCCGACCTCTCACCGGGAGGATGCTTGCCAGTCCCCGGATGCCGCTGCCCCGGAACAGATGAAACAGCTGCGTCTCGCTGCGGTCATTGCTGTTATGCGCTACCGCGATCTTCGTGGCTCCCCATTCCTCCGCAGCTTTGTCAAAAGCTTCATATCTTGTTCTGCGGCCGGCTTCCTCTTCGGAACATTTTTCCAGAATTGACCGCTGCCGCACATCAGCTTCCGTCAGGAAAAATGGGATTCTATGTTCTCCACACAATTTTTCCACATACCGGGCATCCTCACCGGCTTCCGGCCGGATCCCGTGATTGACATGGACCACCGCAATGTCCAGCGGGATTTCTCTCCTCCATTCCAGTAACAAAAATAAGAGGCAAACCGAGTCTGCCCCTCCGGAAACCCCGGCCACCACACGGTCACCGGGTTGCAGCATTTGATGCTCTTTTATATATGCAAATACTTTTTCTCGTGTATCCATCCATGTATTCATGATTTAACTCTATCCTAATTATGCGAAAAAATCAAGGCAGCAATCACGCATTCTCCCACAAGCACAGCACAAACACCGTCATATCATCCCGGATCCTGCCCCCACAGCTGCATATGGCATAAGAAAGTATCTTCTCTGCGATCTCCTGCGGATTCTGTTCTTCCAATGCCTCTATCATATCCCGCATCCGCTCCTCGCAATCATCCTCCAG
>QRFC01001010.1_pt1 | contig 24610 bp, 20 predicted proteins | sample 1861061 | NCBI WGS metagenome assembly QRFC01 (sample SAMN09711282, study PRJNA482702) | Human gut metagenome, whole genome shotgun sequencing project.
CTCAGTGTAGAGGAATTGCAGACGGGGGCGCTGGAAGCCAATGTGGGCGCCGGCAAGATGACGTTTGAGAAACTGGAGGCTGACCAGGCAGAGTTAGACTGTGGTGCCGGTCAGATGACAGTAGAAGAACTGAGCAGCCGTGTGGCAGAGGTGTCCGTAGGAATGGGATCTATCCGTCTGACCGGAGATGTGACCGAACGATTGGACGGAGAGTGCTCCATGGGAGAACTGAAACTGACACTGGCAGGAGCGCAGACAGACTTCAACTACGACTTAAGCTGCGGTATGGGTGAACTGAAAGTCGGTGATGACAGTTACAACGGCCTGGCACAGGAGAAACAGATCAACAACAACGCTTCTAAAAATATGGAGCTGGAATGTGCTATGGGCAGCGTTGTGGTGGAGTTTAAATAAAATATTTCTTGGTATTACCGCCTGAGTGGAGTTGTGATTCCCTCAGGCGGTAATGTTAGAATTCTTTTTCCAGTTTGTGCCATTCCTTCAAAACAGCTTCTACCTGTGCGATGAGCTGCTCCTTATTTGGAATATAAGAAACATAGCGTGAAGCAAAGATATTGTTGGACAGACCTCCGAGAGCATATTCAGCAGCTACACTGTCTTTGTCTGTACAAAGGATAATACCGATGGGTGGATTATCATGTTCATCATTTACTTCTGCGGCGTAGTAGTTCAGATACATATTAAGCTGCCCGGCGGCTTCCGGCGTGAGTTTGGTGGTCTTTAATTCAATCAGCACATACGCCCGGAGAATTTTATTATAGAAAACCATATCCACATAGTAGTGGGTATTGTTCAGGGTAATGCGCTGCTGTGTCCCTACAAACATAAAACCGCGACCTAATTCCAACAGGAATTTTTCAATCTGCGCGACCAATGCTTTTTCAAGATCACTTTCCAGCATGGGCTTGTTTTCCGGCACACCCAAAAATTCAAAAACATAAGGGTCTTTGATAATGTCGCTTGGTGTAGTCATTTCAATACCTTTTTCCGCAAGGGCAAGTACCGTTTCCTTGTTCGTCTTTCCTTCTGACAGCAATAACCGTTCATAGAGAGAAGTGGAAATCTGCCGCTTTAATTCTCGGATCGACCACCTGGAGTTGATGGTTTCCTTTTCATAAAAACTGCGTTTGTCCGGGTCTGAAATCGTCAACAGCTCACAATAATGCGACCAAGACAATTTTCCAGACACTGTCTGGAATTTTTGATGGTGCATATAGAACAGACGCATATTGTATAGATTGGAAACAGAAAACCCCTTTCCAAACTCTTTTGTTAACTCTTTTGAAAGCTGTTTTAGTGTCTGTTTTCCGTAATCTGCCCGATCTTTGCTTTCCTGCTCATGTTCAACAATGATCTTTCCTACATTCCAGTAGGTAGACAACAACTCCGTATTTACCTGTACCGCCACACGCTGACGTGCATTTAATAACAATTCTCTGATTTCGTTTATCATAGAATCAGTATGTGCCAAATTACTCAATTTTAATGCCCCCTTTCCAGATGGAGGATAGCCAGTATAATATAAAAAAAGAATCGTAGCACACCGCTTAAGCATCCGCTATACGGGATCTCATTTGAGAATAACCACAATTCCTTTTCTAGTATAAAATATAAAAGAGATGAAGTGAAAAGTCAATCGCATCATTGATTTTTAATACTTCTTACAACAGCGCCGCCAGATACTTTTCAAATACTACGCCCTCCTGCACGGGTGTTCCCGCCTTTTCGCTTCCGGCAATGCACAGCCCTACAAAGTTCGCTGCCTTTTGCACGGAGGATAGTAAGGTCTCCCCGCGGACGGCATCGGCGGCGAGAATGGAGGCGAAGATGTCTCCGGTGCCGGGGCGGGAGGCTCCGGCAATAGGGCTGGCTACGGTGGTATAGACGCCGTCGTCCCACAGAAAGTTCACCAGAAAATCCCCCTGGCGGATCCCGGTGATGACGATGGATGCACTGACAGAATCTTTCAGACACAGAGAAGCCAGCCGCTCACACAATCCGGACAGCTCCTGCATCGTCCATTCCCCATCCTTCCAGGGAGTGCCGGTCAGCAGGCAGGCTTCCGTGATATTCGGCGTGATAATATCCGCAAGAGGCAGCAGTTCCTTCATCTTCTGAACATGCGTCTCTGTAATGGAGGAGTAGGCCCTGCCGTGGTCTCCCATGACCGGATCCAGCAGAAACAGGGGCGGTCGGAACATTTCCACGAACTCCCGTACAATGTCGATCTGCTCTTCATTTCCTAAGAATCCACAGTATAACCCATCGAAAGTAAGTCCCAGTTCGCTCCATACTTTTATATAATCTCGCATATGAGAGGTGTAGTCATCAAAATGGCAGAGAGGAAATCCCAAATGGTTCGATAAAACAGAAGTAGGCACAGGGCATACCTGTACCTTCATTACGCTGATCACGGGCAGGGACACGGTGGTGGAGCAGCGCCCGAAACCGGCAATATCATTGATCATAGCAAGGCGGGGAACGAAATCCCCGCCTTTATGAGCAGTAGTATTACAATTGTTAGCATTACATTTCATGGAATAATCCTGCTTTCTTCAGTGCCGGACGAAGTGCCAGATAAAGGACGGTTGCCAGAACAACTGCCCAGACAGCATTAAAGGCAGTAACACCGGTTGCAATCTTTGCCAATGCCTTGGAAATATCCTGAGGCACCCCTAACAAATATGTCTTATAGAAGTACCCTACCAAAGGATCGGCTACAATATTAAATGCCATACCGCAGACAGAAGCTAAAATAGTGACACGAGCCACATATTTTTTCGGATGCTCAGCACTCAGGTGGAAAATCTTGTGAGCTACCAGACCTACGATCAGACCGATGCACAGTTTTAATAGGAAAGTCTTGGGAGCACTGGTTACATAAGCAGTAGTCAGGTCAGCGATGGTCATACCCACGGCACCGGCAAGTCCACCCCAGTAACCACCCAGAAGCAGAGCAGCCAGTACACAGAAAACATTGCCGAAGTGCACTGCGGTTTTTTCCAGACTGCCGGGAACGGGAATGTCAAATTTCAAAAAAGCAAAGCCGATGTAGCAAAGAGCCGCCAATAATCCTGCCTGAGCCAGTCTGGTTACATCCACCTTTTTTTCTGCGGAAGGAACGCCTGCGATGGCATTGTACAATCCCTTGGCAGTTAACAGGATAGCGAAGAATACCAGAACCAGGCTGTAGGAGTAAGGGCGCTCTGCGGACAGCTTCTGGTCGGACAGAGTGGACTTCGAAGCGGCCAATTCATCCTTCTGCGCATTCAGGGCATCCAGATCACCGTCTGCTGTGCCGCCGGTGACTGCCTCAATGGAAGCTTCTACTTCTTCCAGCTGTGCCTTGACATCACTTAACTGGCTGCCATAAGCAACGGACTCTTGATAACTGTTATTGTGGGTAATGACTGCCAGGATGATTCCCAGGATCAGGAGAATGGCTCCCACGATCAATACGCCGTATGATTTTTTCTTTTCCATAATGATGATCTCCTCTATTGGTTTCTATTTCATAATTCCCATTTCTTCGGTGGGATATGTTAGGATTCAGTGTATAGAAAAAGTGGCTTGCTTAAAAGAGCCAGAATATGTTTTTTTTACCATGCCAGTTTTGAACGTTGATCATACAATCTGTAGGAAAACAAGATTTTCTTGACAAAGGATTGCTTCCTGTACTATATTTTTTATTAGAAGTTTTACAGATTAAAAGGCAATGACGAAGAGGAGTACACATATCCCCTTACCAGAGAGAGCGGCTGCATGTATGCGCTGGAAGGCTGCTTCAAGACAGGAATGTGGAAGGTAGCTTCCAAGCCGGAGAGCCGAGACCGGATATTCCGGGCGTAAGTTCTCACGAGTTATCCCCGTTACCGGATAGGACTTTGTAAGAAGTCGCGAGGCAGCGCAAGCTGTGAACAAAGGTGGTACCGCGTTACTGACGCCCTTTGCTGACGAGAGTCGGCAGAGGGCTTCTTTAGTTTCAGGAGAATTTAAGGAGGAAGCAATGAGCAAAGAATTAGCCAAAACCTATGACCCAAACGGCATAGAAGACAGACTGTATCAGAAGTGGCTTGACAAAAAGTATTTTCATGCGGAGGTAGATCACAGTAAGACTCCCTTCACTATCGTGATCCCGCCCCCAAATATCACAGGACAGCTCCACATGGGGCATGCACTGGACAACACCATGCAGGATATCCTGATCCGCTATAAGAGAATGCAGGGCTACAACGCACTGTGGCAGCCCGGCACCGACCATGCAAGTATCGCTACCGAGGTCAAGATCATCCAGAAGCTGAAGGAAGAAGGCATCGACAAACACGATCTGGGACGTGAAAAGTTCTTAGAGAGAGCCTGGGAGTGGAAGAAGGAATACGGTGGACGTATTATTAGTCAGCTTAAAAAGCTGGGTTCTTCCTGTGACTGGGACAGAGAGCGTTTCACCATGGATGAGGGCTGTAACAAGGCAGTCACCGAAGTATTCGTGAAGATGCACGAAAAAGGCTATATCTACAAGGGTGCCCGTATCGTTAACTGGTGTCCCGTATGTAATACCTCCATCTCCGATGCAGAGGTAGAATATCAGGAGCAGGCAGGACATTTCTGGCACATCAAGTATCCGCTGATGAACGAGGACGGAACCCCCAGCACCACAGAGTTCCTGACCTTTGCCACTACCCGTCCAGAGACCATGTTAGGTGATACCGCAGTAGCCATCCATCCAGATGATGAGCGTTACACCCATCTGCATGGCAGACAGGTACTGCTTCCTATCGTAAACCGTGTGATCCCTATCGTTGAGGATGCTTATGTAGACAGAGAGTTCGGTACCGGTGTCGTTAAGATCACTCCGGCGCATGACCCCAACGACTTTGAGGTTGGTAAGCGTCATGATCTGCCCGTGATCAACATCCTGAATGATGATGCCACCATCAATAAAAACGGCGGCAAGTTCGAGGGCATGGACCGCTATGAGGCGAGAAAAGCCATCGTGGAAGAACTGGATCAGATGGGCCTGTTAGTAAAGATCGAGGATCATGTACACAACGTAGGTACCCATGACCGTTGTAAGACCACCATCGAGCCCATGGTAAAAGACCAGTGGTTCGTTAAGATGGATGAACTGATCAAACCTGCAAGAGAAGCTGTGAAAAATGGTGAGATCAAGCTGATCCCCGAGCGTATGGAGAAGAACTACTTCAACTGGACGGATAACATCCGCGACTGGTGTATCAGCCGTCAGCTGTGGTGGGGACACAGGATTCCCGCTTATTACTGCGATGACTGCGGTGAAGTAGTCGTAGCCAAGAAGATGCCGAAGGTATGTCCCAAGTGCGGCTGCACCCACTTTACACAGGATCCCGATACGCTGGATACCTGGTTCTCCTCCGCACTGTGGCCGTTTGAGACCCTGGGATGGCCGGAGCAGACCGAGGATCTGAAGTATTTTTATCCTACCGATGTCTTGGTAACCGGTTATGATATCATCTTCTTCTGGGTGATCCGTATGATCTTCTCCGGATACGAGCAGATGGGAGAGAAACCCTTCAAGACCGTATTGTTCCACGGACTGGTACGTGACAGTCAGGGACGGAAGATGTCCAAATCTCTGGGCAATGGTATCGATCCCCTGGAGATCATCAGCCAGTACGGTGCCGATGCACTGCGTCTGACTCTGATCACCGGCAACGCACCGGGCAACGATATGCGTTTCTACTATGAGAGAGTAGAGAACAGCCGTAACTTCGCCAACAAGGTATGGAATGCTTCCCGTTTTATCATGATGAACATGGAGCAGGCGCTGGAGAAGACCGGAAAAGATATCACCATCCCTGCGGCAGCAGATTTACAGCCCGTAGATAAGTGGATCCTGTCCAAGTTAAACACTCTGGTAAAAGATGTGACCGACAACATGGATCACTTCGAGCTGGGTATTGCCGTACAGAAGGTATATGACTTTATCTGGGATGAATTCTGTGACTGGTACATTGAGATGGTAAAACCCCGTCTGTACAGCACCGACGATGCAGTCAGCCAGAATGCGGCACTGTGGACCTTAAAGACCGTCCTGATCGATGCCCTGAAGCTGTTACATCCTTACATGCCGTTCATCACCGAGGAAATCTTCTGCACCATTCAGAACGAAGAAGAGTCCATCATGATCAGTAAGTGGCCGGAGTACAGCGAGGATCGTGCATTCCCCGCAGAGGAGAAAGCCATCGAAACGATTAAGGAAGCCGTTCGCGGTATCCGTAACATCCGTACCGAGATGAACGTGGCACCCAGCCGTAAGGCAAGTGTATACGTAGTCAGCGAAAATGACGAGATCCGCAAGATTTTTGAGGAGGGTAAGCTGTTCTTCGCAAGCCTTGCTTATGCGAATGAGATCATGATCCAGGCTGACAAGACCGGCATCGCAGACGATGCGGTATCCGTAGTGATCCCCGGTGCAACCCTGTACATTCCGTTTGCGGAGCTGGTAGACATCGCACAAGAGATCGAGCGACTGAAGAAGGAGCAGAAGAGACTGGAAGGTGAGCTGGCACGTTCTAAGGGAATGTTGTCCAATGAGAGATTCCTGTCCAAGGCTCCCGAAGCGAAGATCGCAGAGGAGAAGGAAAAGCTGGCAAAATACGAGCAGATGATGGAACAGGTGACAAAGCGATTAGAACAGCTGGCATGAACTGCAACGAAACGTACAGAGTAAAAAGAACGTAAAGCATAAGGAATACGATGAAATTCGGTAATGACATGATAACGTTTGAAGAAGCGGTGGCATATCTGAAGGATATGCCCCGCTTTACTGTTAAAAAAAATCCTGCGGACAGCAGGGACCTTAAATGGTTTTTAAAAAAACTCGGAAATCCGGAGAAGGATCTTCGGATCATTCATGTGGCGGGTACCAATGGAAAAGGCTCTGTCTGTGCCTACATGAGTTCGATCCTGCAGGCAGCAGGCTATCGCACGGCCGTATTTACTTCACCTCATCTGGTGGATATGCGGGAGCGTTTTGCCGTCAATGGTAAAATGATATCCGAAGAAGCTTTTTTACAGGTTTACTGTGCAGTAGGGGATGCGCTGCAGGAGGCAAATTCCGTTAACCCGGGAGTCTTGTTGCCGGGAGAAGAAGCTGCCCCGGAATTTGTACTCAACTTTTATGAATATCTTTTCTGCATGGCATTACTCTGTTTTGCAGAAGAAAAACCGGATTATTGCATCATTGAGACCGGTCTGGGCGGGAGACTGGATGCCACGAATTATGTGGACAATAAGCTCCTGACCGTCATCACGCGGATCAGTCTGGATCATGTACAGTACCTGGGAGACACCACGGCTAAGATCGCTGCGGAAAAGGCAGGGATCCTGCGCCCGGGTGTTCCGGTGGTGTACCTGGATGGGGATGCGGATGCCAGTGCGGTAATTTGCCGCAAAGCGTCAGAACTTGGTGCCCCACAGATACCGGTGTCGAAAAAGGACTATACTTTCCTCGGATTTCGGAAGAAATACATTGATTTTTCCCTGCGCTCTGAGTATTATAATTATATTAGTCTTACTTTGCATACTATTGCACGTTACCAGATGGAGAATGCAGCGTTGGCGGTTCGGGCCGTGGAAGTGCTGTTTCGCAGTACGGATACGGAGGAGAACGGCGGCAGACTCTGTGCAGGAGCCGGGTGTCCCGCTATGGAAGAGATCCGTCAGGGAATCCTTGGCTGCTTCTGGCAGGGGCGCATGGAAGAAGTACTTCCGGAGGTGTACGTGGATGGTGCGCATAATGATGACGGCATCCGGGCTTTTCTGGATACCGTGGAACAGGACGGCTGCACGGAGGGCAGGAGACTGTTATTTGGTGTGGCGGCGGATAAGGACTGCAGGCATATGATACAGAGGGTGATCACGTCGGGATTATTCGACCGGATCGCTTTTACGCATATGCGGACGGCTAGGTCACTTTCGCTGGAAGAACTGAAAGGTTTACTGGCAGCTTATCCGGAAGACCGGTTTACTATGTATACGGAAGCGGATGCGGCGTTTCGGGAACAGCTGGCGGGCAAAGCGCCCGGCGAACGGTTGTACATTGCCGGAAGCCTGTATCTTGTCGGGGAAATAAAGGAGTCTTTGGACCATGATCAATTTTGAAGAAGAACTGAAGAAATTTCATCCCAGCCTGGAAGTGGAAGATGCTGAGGAAGCTATCTACAATCAGGATCTGACCGATGCGGCGGATCTTTTGGTGAAGATGATGAAAGAAGCAGAAGAAAAAGAAGAGAAATAAGGAGGGAAAGCATGTTTTGTTATAACTGCGGCTGCCATCTGTCGGAGCATGATTTCTGTACATCCTGTGGAGCAGATGTATCCCTCTATAAAAAGATCATGTGCATGTCCAACCGTTTTTACAACGACGGATTGGAGAAAGCGGGAGTACGGGATCTTACGGGTGCGATCAACAGCTTACGGCAGAGCCTGAAATTCAACAAAAATAATATCGAAGCCAGAAATCTGTTAGGACTGGTATATTTTGAGACCGGAGAGGTCGTGGCGGCACTGAGCGAATGGGTCATCAGCAAAAATATGCGGCCCGAGAAAAATATTGCGGACGATTATATCAATATGCTGCAGTCCAATGCGACCCGCCTGGATGCCATTAACCAGACGATCAAAAAATATAATCAGGCACTGGTTTATTGCAATCAGGACAGCAAAGACCTGGCCATCATCCAGCTGAAAAAGGTGTTATCCCTGAATCCAAAGTTCATCCGGGCACATCAGCTTCTGGCACTGCTCTATATGGACAGCGAACAGTGGGACCGTGCAGAGAGAGAACTGCATAAGTGCATGGATATTGACCGCAATAACACTTTGACGCTCCGTTATCTGAAGGAAGTGGAGACGCAGCTGACCCCGGATGAGAACAGCAAACAGACCGGCCGGCGTAAAAAGGATGATGCGGTGCGCTACCAGAGTGATAACGAGATCATCATACAACCGTTGAATGTAAAGGAACAGAAGAGCGCGGGAATTTCTTCCCTGATCAATATTGCCATCGGACTGGTCATCGGTCTGGCGGTAATGTATTTCCTGGTGGTTCCGGCGGCAGTGTCCAATGCGAATAATGAGGCACAGAAGACCATTACCGATATCGGCAACCAGTTAGATACCAAGACTTCCCGGATCCAGGAACTGGAGACACAGATGGAAGCACTGCAGACGGAGAATGATACCCTGAATCAGGAACTTCAGGGATATGTGGGAGCCGATGGAACCTTACAGACTATCGACAGCCTGCTGGCAGCAGCCACCACTTATCTGGAGACACAGGATATTACACAGACCGCGGCGAACCTGGAGACGATTTCCGCTTCTGTGAATGTGGATGACACCTCCGAAGCGTTCCAGAAGCTGTACAAGACATTGCTTGGACTGATCGGCCCGCAGCTGTCGGCGCAGTACTATGAGACAGGTTATAATGCATACCGCAGTGAGGATTATGCAACGGCTATCGAGAATCTGTCCAAGGCGGTGATCTATGATGAGACGAACAAGGATGCCTGGCTGAGCCTGGGGAATTCCTACCGCAAGAGCGATGACGCACAGAATGCGATTACTACCTATGATAAGATCATAGAGCTGTTCCCGGAGACCGAGACGGCCAGAAGTGCGCAGAGATATCGTTCCCAGCTGGCAGAAAATACCGCACAGTAACGGAATTTAAAACATACCATCAGACAATTACACAATACACGAAAGAGAACTTGCTACAAGAGGCAGGTTCTCTTTTTTTATAGCAAAATAAAGAAACGCTGTGCAACAGCAGAATGAGAGGAAATATGGAAGATTTTCAAGACTTTCAGATCATTGATAATTGCCTGATGGTGCGTATGCCGGAGGAAGTGGATCACCACAGAGCCTCCTATATCTGTGAAGGGGCAGATAGGCTTCTGGTCAGGGAAAATGTGGAAAATGTAGTGTTTGATTTTGAAGATACCCGATTTATGGATTCTTCGGGGATCGGAATTATTATGGGACGATATCGCAAGATTTCCTGCTTCGGAGGTCATGTCTATGCGATCCATACGGATCGGCAGATCCAGCGTATTTTCCGGATGTCGGGACTTCATAAAATCGTTGAGATCCTGCCGGGATAAGAGAGGCGGAGCAAAGACATTGTCGAAAATCACAGAATATGAAAGAAATCATGCAAAAAAATATGAAAAACAGTGCAATGATAGGCGCAGAAATGAGGAGAACATGGTGGCAGAGAGGGAAGAAGTGCAACTGACAGAGGAAAGAGAGGATGTACAGTATAATAAACAGAGGAAGCGGAATGAAATGGAGATCGTATTTGATGCGGTTTCCTGCAATGAAAGCTTTGCCAGAGTGGCAGTGGCGGCATTCATCACCCATCTGAATCCGACGCTGGAGGAACTGGCGGATATCAAGACCGCGGTGTCGGAAGCGGTGACCAATGCAATTATCCACGGTTATGAAAATCTCGCAGGGTACAGCAGGCATGGGGAAAGCATTCCGGCGTACAGCATCGTCCATCCGGGAAAAGTGCGGATGCGCTGCGTCCTGGAGGGAGACATGTTATCCATCGAGATCACAGATCAGGGAAAGGGAATCGAGGATCTTAAGAAAGCCATGGAACCTTTATTTACCACGAAACCGGAATTGGACCGCTCCGGCATGGGGTTTGCTTTTATGGAAGCTTTTATGGACGACCTGGAGGTAGAGAGTACGCCCGGTAAGGGAACGCGGGTACATATGCGGAAAAAAATGCGTTGCGGAGACTGGATCGGAAAAGAGGACTGAGGAATGGAAGAAGTATCAGTACTCATCGGAAGATCACAGAGTGGAGATAAAGAAGCAAGAGAAGTACTGATCGAAAAAAATCTCGGACTGGTACACCATATCGTGAAACGATTCCTGGGGAGAGGTTATGACCCGGAGGATCTGTTCCAGATTGGTGTCATCGGTCTGATGAAAGCCATTGATAAATTTGACCTGAAGCTGGAAGTGCGGTTTTCCACGTATGCCGTTCCGATGATCACCGGAGAGATCAAACGGTTTCTGCGGGATGACGGGTTACTGAAAGTGTCCAGAACCATCAAGGAGGATGGTCTGAAGGTCAGGCTGGCAAGACAGCGGTTACAGAGCTGCCTGCACAGAGAACCGACACTGCAGGAATTGTCAAAAGAAGCAGAGCTGAGTCAGGAAGAGATCATCCTGGCTATGGAAGCGGGAGCGGAGGTGGAATCTCTCTATAGCAGTGTGGGGCAGGAGGACGGCAGCGAACTGTGCCTGGCGGACCGGGTAGTGGCCGCGGCCCACGGCTGTGTGGGAGCCAGCATGGGAAGCAGCAGTGCGGTGGAGAATGATGTGGAGAAGGACAGGCTGCTGGACCAGATGCTGCTGGAACAGCTGCTAGGGGAGCTTCCGGAGAGAGACCGGGAGCTGATCCGCATGCGCTATTTTCAGAATAAGACCCAGACGGAGATCGCCGGGATCCTTGGGATCAGTCAGGTGCAGGTCAGCCGCCTGGAGAAAAAGATCCTGCGGGAAATGCGGGAGAAGGCCGGATAAATCGAAATTTCATTAAGAATTCATAAACATAATTTTTCCTCTTCCTTTCTTTTTGAAAATCTATATAATAAGAATAGAGAAATGTTGTAACAGGTCAAAAGGAGAGCAGGGGTACTTATGAAAAAACAAAATGAAAACGGACGGATCTCCGAGGATCGTCTGAGCAGAGCAAATAAGCGTAAGAAAAGCAACACCATAGCATCGATTCTGGTCATGACCGGATGTCTGTTAGTACTGGTGCTGGTGACCTATGTTGCCGGAATCCTGTATTCCTGGATCGACAGCAAGTTCCAGGATAATGCAAATGATCTGGCGGCAGCAGCGGAAGCGGGCGGTCAGACGGAGAGTATGGCAGAGGTTGCCAGGACTTATACGCAGGAGGAAGTGGACGCACTGATAGCGGAAGCAAAGCAGCAGGCTGAGGACGAGGAAGAGAACAAGATCCTCTCCGGGATCCGTGATGGTCTGACCTCCGGCACTACCATGGTAGAGACCCTGCGTCCTTACTATCCCAATGAACTGGTCGTGGTGAGCAACGGAACCTTTAATTTCGTACCCATTCGTGAGGATTTGCAGAAAAATGATTATGTATTGGAGAACCTGAATATTCTCGAGGACGGAGAAGTGCAGTATATGCAGGACGGTCAGGTAGTATCCCACAAGGGAATCGACGTCTCCAAGCATCAGGGCAATATCGACTGGACGAAAGTCGCTGCGGATGGCGTAGAATTCGCTTTTATCCGTGTGGGACTCAGAGGTTACGGTACTGAAGGGAAGCTTGTGGAAGACGAGTATTTCGAACAGAATATCAAGGGTGCTCTGCAGGCAGGCATCAAAGTAGGTGTCTACTTCTATTCCCAGGCGATCACGGATGCAGAACTGTTGGAAGAGGCGAATCTGGTATTAGAGAAGATAAAGCCTTACAATGTTGAGCTTCCCATCGTCTACGATGTGGAGAAAGTCAGCGGCGGCAAGGGACGTGCCAACGATCTGTCTGTGGAAGACAGAACCCGCCTGACCGCATTGTTCTGCCAGACTGTTCAGGATGCCGGCTACAAGCCCATGATCTACCACAATATGGAGATGGCTACGCTGATGCTGGATCTGGGACAGCTGGAACAGTATGATAAGTGGTTCGCTTACTATAATGATGATCTGTATTATCCGTATGCCTACAAGGTATGGCAGTATACCGAAAAAGGTGCTGTGGACGGCATCAATGAGGAAGTGGATCTGAATATTTGGTTTGGGGACTTTTAAAAATAAAATGATAGTGCTATCAGGCGGAACCTCTCTCAATCAGGGAGGTTCCGATTTCTATTTTTACAGGAATATCGAATCCTCCTTTTATCATATCCAAAAGTCTGTTCAGAGATGCTTCCGCCATGCAGGATGGATAAGCATCGATTGTGGAAAGACCCGGATGGGAATTCTCTGAATAGAACGAATTATCGAATCCGACGAAAGCAATATCCTCAGGTGTTTTATAACCTCGAGATTGAAAAGCCATCATTGCTCCGACTGCCTGGGCATCCGTATCGGCTATATAGCATCTGGCAAATTGGTTTTTATACATCAGAATATCATTCATATCAGCCTGGGCACCGTACATATTAGGGAGCGTGATATTAATATCACTGTTCCGTACAGACATCCTGTATTTCTCCAATGCTTGAGTATACCCTATAAAGCGTTCTTCGTAATTATACAGTCTGAGTGATGATTGCAGGTATCCCGGCTGACATTTGTATTTTTTGATCAGATACTCTGTCGCAAGGTAGGCACCTTGAAGATTATTCACCTTTACACAATTGACCGGTACAGTGTTGAACCAGGTGTCCATAAGGACAAGAGGAAAACCTAATGCCAGAAAACTTTTCAGCCGGTCCGATGAGATATCCGTGCCTAACAGCAGAATGCCTGCGCAATCCGAGTACTTGATTTTTTCGAGATTGTTATCAAAATCCGCATCTTCTAAAATTTTAATGCTTTTATATTTATAACCTTTTGCAGGTATTTCTTTATCCAGACTAGAAGCGAGATAACTGAAAAACGGAGCTTCCTGGGGAGAGCTATAGCTGACGTATCTCACATAATAAATCGTGCCGGTCAATTTTCCCTCTTTTGTGGAAGCTGAAAAATCATAACCATATTCATGAGCCGCTGTGAGAATTCTTTTTCTGGTTGCGGTGCTGACTCCAGGTTTGCCGTTAAGCGCTACGGAGACGGATGCGGTTGACAGATTTAATAATTGGGCCAGCTCTTTTGCCGTAATTGACATATTGATTTGTCCCTCCCATGATATGATTAGGCTGATTAGGCAACTGTTAGGTGAAAAATACCAAAAACATAATTGAAATTAGCAATTATATATTGTAATTTTACAATATCCCGGGAAGAAAATAAACTATAAAATTGGAGGGCATTCATTTTATGACGTATGTAAAATTGATATTATTTATCGTGGCAATATTGATTTCCGTACTTGGCGGTAAAAAATTGAAAATAAATGCGGGATTGATTGCCATTGGCTTTGCGTTTATTTTTGGTGTGACAATTACCGGACTTGGGGTTAACGGTGTGGTAAATTTGTTCTCAGCAAGGCTGTTTGTCAATATGTTTTTGGTTACGTTCTTTTTTGGTTATGCGACAGCAAACGGTACGATGTTGAGCATCACAAAGTATTTGTTTAAGAATTTTAAAGGTGCACCCTGGCTGTTACCGCTACTTTTCTTTGCAATTCCGTTTTTAATGGCTTTTGCAGGTGCTTCCACAGATTCCATTATTTTATTTTTGACTCCGATCGCATTTGCATTTATTATTGAAGCAAAGCTTCCTCCCGTACTGGCATCCATTTTACTTTGGGCAACTTGTGCAGGCTCATGGGCACCCTGGCTTACCAATTATGCTACATTTTCTTCATGGTTTGGCGAATCCATCGGAATGGAAGCAGCAGAGGCAGGATTTACAAAGCTCTTTGTCGTAGCCTGTGTCATCAACATTTCCTTTATGCTCATTTCTTACATTGTACTTGGAGGATGGAAGGTTAAAACGTCGATGGAAATTCTCGGAGACGAAAAAATTGAGATTACTAAAGAACAGAAAAGAACCATGTATATTATTTTAGCGGTAATTGCTGTACTTATTATCCCTACTCTGATTCAGTTGATTCTTCCGAATCCCGTAACGGGGTGGATGAAAGCAAATCTGACTATTCAGGTTCTTTCGGCACTTGGAATCATTGCAATGCACCTGACCAAGGCAGCAGATACCAATGATGTAATTAAGAATCAGATTCCATGGGGACTGATTATCATGGTATGTGGCATGGCAATGCTGATGGGAGAAGCAGGAAACTTAGGAGTGACCGAAACAATTTCAGCCCTGCTAGAGTCTGGATCTTTGCCAGCTTCGGCGATTATTCCTTTTATTGCAGCAGTATGCGGATTTTTAAGCCTGTTTGTATCCGGTGGCGTTATTACACCGCTGATTATTGCACTGGCACCGGCACTTGTTTCTTATGGGGTATCCGGCGCAGCAATTATAGTTGCATCACAGATGGGTATGATTGCAACCAGTATTTCTCCATATTCTATGGGAGGCGCAATCTGCATTACCGGCTGTCCTGAAAAGTATTCAAGCAAAGTCGGAAACCAGCAGTTGATGCTTGCAATTATGATGGGGGTTATTGTAACGTTACTTGCAATATTGGGTGTATTTAATTAAAGGAGAAGATGTATCATGCCAATGATAGAAATAAGTGAAGGAGTACATATTCATTATGAAGAATATGGCGAAGGGGACAAGACGGTCATTTGTTCTATGATTGATTATCCAAGATATTCTTCCATCAGAGATTTGTGCAAATTTGGCTACCATGTATATCTGCTTACAAACCGTGGATTTGGAAAATCAGATCATTCAGATATTGATTACGGTGCCGGATGGTGGGATATCTGGGCAGGAGATGTGATCCGCTTTGCAGATAAAAAAGGAATTGACAAATTCGTCTATGCGGGAGATTCCCATGGAGCGGGAACGGGATGGCATCTTTGTAAGGATTACCAGAACAGATTGAATGCATTCGTCGCAATAGTTCCGGGACCCTATAATCTTGATGAGGGATTTGTATCCTATAGAACGAGAATTTTAAGAGGGGAAAAAGTAAAGCCAATGGAAATTCCACCGGAGACTTTTGAAGATCCTGCAGTAATGGAAAGAGCGAGACGGGATAAGGAATATATGGCCGTAGAGCAGCTGGATCATCAATCACCGGAAGAAAAGAAGCTCGATTATAAGCGTCCGCTTTTAGATTTACAGAATGAGGCAAATACGCAGGCGTTTTTAAAGGGGATTACAATTCCAACGCTTCTCATCGGTGGAACGGAAGATCCCATCTCCAGACCGGACCTTATGGTACGTGCGGTTGAATGCATTCCGCACAGCAAGCTTCTTTTATATCATGGCTTTTCCCATAACGAACCCTGGAGGATTTTTGTGGAAGAAGTGTCTTCAGAGATTGCGTTCTTTTTGAATAATGTTTTTGAAAATGAGGGACATTATTACAAAAAGATAATCAATGATAACTGATAACTGGGGAGGAGGGACTCTTAGAATCCCTCCTTCTTACGAACTAATCTTAACTCTCTTCTCTTAATGGCATTATCCCACTCCATGCGTTCCCCGTCGTTCTCTAAGATCAGGCCGGGAACGGGAGTGGGCTTGCCGTCGTCTCCCATAGCCACCATGACGAAATAAGCCCGGTTGATGGGGTGTCTGGTGCCGTCCTGCTCTTCGCGGTAGGTATCCACGCGTACTTCCATAGAGGTATGTCCCACGTGGGTGACCTTACCGATCAGTACGATAATATCATTCAAATAAGCACCGGATTTAAAATACAGGTTATCGATGGCTACGGTGGTGGCATCCTTGCCGCAATGTCTTCTGGCGGTGGCACCGGCTACTTCGTCGATCCATTCTAACAGTCGTCCGCCGAACAAGCGTCCGAAGCCGTTGATATCCGGATGAATGACAACATGCAGCTGATGAGTCTCGGAATCGGAGACTTTTTTCGCGGGAAGCGTTTCTGTCTTTATTTCTATATTATTTTCCTTATTATCTGTTGTATTCATGTTCTATAACCCTCTCATAATTATTTTTTTTCAGAAAAAGGATGATTACACGTCAAGCAAATGTAGTATAGCACACTCCTGAAGAAAATGCCATCCGCATAGGATTTTTGCTTTTGGGATATTCTATTTTGTGCAGAAGGAGATTCTTTGAAGAAAGGTCGCTAACTGCCGGAAGCGAAACTTTACGAAAGGGGAACGGGAATGCTGATCAGACAATTATTGCTTATAGCAGCAGGAGCCAGTTACGGTCTGCTGTCGGCGGCGGGAGTGTTCACGGTGCTGGTGGCGGTGGGACTGATCCCAAGATTCGCAGGGAAAACGCACACAGCCCGTTATGTATTGTTGTATGAAGAAATGGTAATCTTCGGGACGCTGGCAGGGTGTTTCGCTACTGTTTTTCCGGAATACAGTCAGTGGGGGAGCTTTTTGCAGGAGCGGTTTCCGGAGAAAATGAGGCTGTGGATGGCAACGGGGGTAGCGGCACAGGCAGTCTTTGGATTATTTTCCGGGATGTTTATCGGATGCCTGGCACTGGCTATCGCGGAGATGCTGGACAGTATTCCTATTTTTGCAAGAAGGATTTCGTTCCGGCATGGTCTGGGATGGGCGATCTTAGGTATGGCTGCGGGGAAATTATGCGGGTCCCTGCTGTATTTTGCAACAGAATTTTACAGGACGGTGCAATAAGTATGAAACAGCAGTTGGTTTATCTGAAATGTGACAGAAATGCGGAGGTTCAGGCACAGGATGTATTTTTGAAGGATGTAGCGGAGGTCCGTTGCCGGGACAAAGTACTGTCGGCAAAATTAAATGCCATCAAGGTCTGCCATTTTCCGAAAGAAGGAGAAAAACGCTGCGTGATCAGCTGCCTGAAGCTGGTGCGTCTCATGGAGGAACTCTGTCCGGAAATAGATGTGCAGGTGGTAGGAGAGACAGATGTACTGGTGGAATGGATCAGTGTGGATCGGTACAAAGGCTGGCGGCAGTGGAGTAAGGCTGCGCTCGTGTGCCTGATCAGCTTCTTCGGGACGGCATTTACTATTATGGCATACCATAATGATGTGGGGATCAACGAAGTATTTACCGGGGTGTACCGGATGTGCATGGGTGCGGAACCCGGAGGAATTAATACGCTGGAAGTGGCATATTCTGTGGGACTGGCGGCAGGTATTATTGTGTTCTTCAATCATATCGGAGGCAGGCGGTTGACGAAGGATCCGACACCCGTGGAAGTGTCTATTAAAAATTATGAGACCGATGTGGACAAGACGCTGATCGAGCAGGCGGGAAGAGAAGGCAGGGAAATCGAGGGGGATAGTTAGGGAAGCTATAAGAGCTAAAGGAAGATATAGGAAATGTCCGGAATGGGTTGACATAGTAAGAGGTGGAGGCTATAATCAATATCGTGATGTAATAAATTTGTAACAAATTCGTAAAAGGAATTTAACTGAAAGGTTTTTATGATAAAAAATAAGAAAAACAGACAGATAAGAATAATTGCAATGGGAATGGCACTTTGTGTACTGGCATCTCCGATGCCGGCATCGGCGGCAGAAAGCAGCGTTCTGATGGCATCCGGTGGTGTGGCGTCGGTTTTGGAAATGGAACGTTCCCTGGAAGAATACATTCAGATCGCCCAGGATGCGCAGGGAGCTTCCTGGGGATATACGAATATCGGTGTAGCCAATGTAGAGTCCGGCAATCTGAATATCAGAGCAGTGCCCTCTACAGACGGTAAGCTGGTGGGTAAGCTGCCCAAGGATGCTGCATGTGAAGTCATCGAGACGAAGGACGGCTGGTGCCATATCAAGTCCGGTGAAGTGGAAGGCTATGTAAGCCGGGAGTTCTTACACACAGGACCGGAGGCTACGATCCGTGCGGCACAGCTGGTACATACGGTGGCAATTGCCAATACGGACGGACTGAATGTACGCCAGGAACCCAACACCTCCAGCGACATCGTGACGCAGGTAGGACAGGGCGAGGAAATGGAATATGTGGAGACCGGTGCCGACGGCTGGGTGAAGATCTCCATCGATGGCGAGGATGCTTATGTGTCCCAGGAATTTGTCACAGTGGAGGAGAAGCTGGATACTGCCATTACCATGACGGAGCTGCTCTACGGTCAGGGTGTATCCGATGTGCGCGTAGACCTGGTGGAATATGCGAAACAGTTCGTGGGTAACCCTTACGTATGGGGAGGGACCAGCCTGACCAAGGGTGCCGACTGCTCCGGTTTTGTACTGGCAGTGTTCAAAAAATACGGTATTACCCTGAGTCATTCTTCCAGAGCGCAGGCAAACGAAGGTACGAAGATCAGCGCTTCGGAACTGAAGCCGGGAGATCTGATCTTCTACGGTAATGGCAAAGGTAACATTAACCACGTAGCAATCTATATCGGCGGAGGACAGGTTATTCATGCCAGCAGTCCGAAGACCGGTATCAAGATCAGCAGTTATAAATACCGTACTCCCGTGAAATGTGTCCGGGTGATTCAGGATTGATAGGATTCGGGATTGATATAGGATAGAATTTAAAGTGTAAAGGCATTGCAACGTCTGGTGGCGGGCAATGCCTTTTTGGCATTTGGAAGGATGCTTTTATAATTGCGTTTCCATGGGAACTGTGATACTATTTTTATATGTCTAAGAAGGTGCCGGAATGGGTACAGCAGCAAATATAATGAAACGAATTGGGTGATGGACATGCGCAAAGTAGCTTTGATCACGGACGGTTGGAGACGTCTGTTCACATATGCCTTACCGGCGGGAATCCTGCAGAGGATCCGGGAGACCGGCGAGGATGTCAATCTGTACATTTTCAATAGTACAGGTAACTGGAGCCGGGATGCCGGATACAACAAGGCAGAGTACAATATTTATAATTTGCCGAACCTGTCCGATTTTGACGGGATTATTCTGGAATTAAATAATATCAGTTCTCCTTCGGTGCTTGCGGATGTGATCAGCAATGCAAAGCGATCGGGACGGCCTGTGGTATCCATTGCCAATGAACTGGGAGATTTTTATTATGTGGGGATCGATAATTATTCGGCCATGAAGCAGGTCATCGCACATCTTCATGAGGTGCATGACTGTAAAAAGTTCTGGCTGTTAGTGGGAGCACAGGATAATTATGAGAGCAGCTGCCGCCTGCAGGGCATGCTGGATTATGCCAAAGAACATAAGATTAAGATTCATAAGGATGATATCTGGTACGGTTCCTTTGATTATAAGAGCGGACTGGAAGGGTATAAACATCTATGGGACCGGCACAAGGAGCTCCCGGATGCTGTGATCTGTATTAATGATAATGTGGCGGTTGCTGTATGCGAAGCAGCAGCACAGATGGGATTTCATGCACCGGACGATTTCCGTATCACCGGATTTGATAATTTTGACAAGGCTGGCTTCTACACACCCAGCATTACAACTGTGGGACATATCCGGGAAGAAGCTGCTTACCAGGGGATGGATATACTCCTGCGGCTCTGGGCAGGAGAGAATGTACCCAAATACAACTTCACCGAAACGGAAATGCTGTGGCAGGAGAGCTGTGGCTGTGGAAAGGGCAGCAGCCGGGATGCGAGAGCGCATCTGAAGGATCAGATCATGTACGGTGTGGAGAGCGAAGAATTCGATGAGGAAGTACTCTCCATGGAAGCGGAAATGATGCAGTGCAATACGGTGGAGGAGATGATGTATTGTATCCCTCAATGCATTCCTTCCCTGAAATGCGATGCTATGTATCTTGTACTGGATGATCATCTGAACGCTTATAAAAAAGAGGCGGAAAAAAGTATTCACCTGGATGCGGCACCTTCGGACGAAGGTTTTTATGTACACGGTTATCCGAGGAAGATGCAGATGACCTTTGCCTATGAGAGAGACCAGAGACTGGATCTGGACAGACAGGAAGTGGACGGAATCTTCCCCACATTTGACTATCCGAAGCCGGGAAAGGATTTTCTGTTCCTGCCGCTGCATTTCGGAGAGCGCACGGTGGGGTATGTGGTCATCCGTAATGCGGTCTATCTTATGGAGAAGCAGTACTTGTTCCAGATCATGAACGCATTGACCCGTTCCATGGAGAATCTTCATAAAAAAGAAATGCTCGCATATATGAATAAAAAATTATCCTCGCTGTATATCATGGATACCCTGACCGGTATGTATAATCGGATGGGATACCAACAGTTGGGAGAGAAAGCGTTCCGGATCTCGAGACGGAATGGTCGCAGACTGTTGATCCTGTTTGTCGATCTGGACAGGCTGAAATATATCAATGATACGTTCGGCCATGAATATGGCGATATGGCCATCTGTGCGGCGGCCAGGGCATTGATGCAGTGCAGCAGCCGTGATGCGGTGCCTGCCAGGACCGGCGGCGATGAATTCGTCGTGGTACAGACGTATCAGTCCGATGAAGCCTCGAGAGATCTGGTTTGTCGGATCCGCAGAACACTGGAGGCGGAAGGAAAAGCACAGAAGCTACCATTCCCGCTGACCATGAGTATCGGAACGGTAGTGACAGATCCGGACAGCAATCTGACCTTTGCAGATTATGTAAAACAGGCTGACAGCCTGATGTATGAAGAAAAAGTACAGAAACGTGCTGCCAGAAAATAAAAAGTGTATTTACAACAGAAGATTATTGTGCTATATTGAAACAGTATGATTAGCCGATGCTCAGATTACGGACACTCCGACCTAAGTCTTAGTATCAGGCGGTTAAAAAACAGGAGGAAAAAGAAATGATTTCTAAGGAAAAGAAAACAGCCATCATGAACGAGTATGCAAGAACCCCCGGTGACACCGGTTCACCTGAGGTACAGGTAGCAGTCCTGACTGCAAGAATCCAGGAGCTTACCGATCATCTGAAGGAGAACCCTAAGGATCATCATTCTCGTCGTGGTATGCTGAAGATGGTAGGTCAGAGACGTGGTCTTCTGGATTACCTGAAGAAGAAGGATATCGAGAGATATCGTGCATTAATCGAGAAGCTTGGCTTAAGAAAATAATGCTGACTGGTGAGCGGGGTCTGCCGATTACATCGGCGCTCCGCTTTCTCTGTGTATGTGATGACAGATACTCTGTCATTGCTTTGGGTAACAAGCGGTATGGAAGTGAGCCCCGAGACCGCTGAAAAGGGTATGTTGGGAGAAACAACATGAATTTTTCAGTAGTTTCGGTAATCCTCCAGACCGTGGAAATATTTATTAAATTATTTATATCGTAGAGTGATAAGAGTGTCCCATGAGGAACACAAAAGATAAAGTCACGTACGATGGATAGGAGGAATTTATGTATCAAAGTTACAAGATGGATCTTGCAGGCAGACCTCTGGTGGTTGATATCAACCGTGTAGGTAAGCAGGCAAACGGATGTGCATTCATGCACTATGGTGATACCACTGTTCTCTGTACCGCAACCGCTTCCGAGAAGCCCAGAGACGGTATCGATTTCTTCCCTCTGAGTGTAGAGTACGAAGAGAAAATGTACGCTGTGGGTAAGATCCCCGGCGGCTTCAATAAGAGAGAGGGCAAGGCAAGCGAGAACGCTATTCTGACCAGCCGTGTCATCGACAGACCTATGCGTCCCCTGTTCCCCAAGGATTACCGTAACGACGTAACCCTGAACAACATGGTAATGAGCGTAGATCCCGAGTGTCGTCCAGAGCTGGTAGCCATGATCGGTGCTGCTATCGCTACCTGCATTTCTGATATTCCTTTTGATGGTCCCTGCGCTATGACCCAGGTAGGCATGATCGATGGCGAGTTCATCATCAATCCCAGCCAGGAGCAGTGGAAGAAGGGTGATCTGAACCTGACCGTTGCTTCTACCAGAGAGAAAGTGATCATGATCGAAGCAGGTGCTAATGAGATTCCTGAGGCTACCATGATCGAAGCTATCTATAAGGCTCACGAAGTGAACCAGACCATCATCGCTTTCATTGACAAGATTGTAGCAGAAGTCGGCAAGAAGAAGCACGAGTACACCAGCTGTGCTGTTCCCGCTGAAATGTTCGAGGCTATGAAGGAGATCGTATCTCCTGCGGAGATGGAAGAGGCAGTATTTACCGATGACAAGCAGACCCGTGAGGAGAACATCCGCGTGATCACCGACAAGCTGACCGAGGCTTTCGCTGAGAACGAAGAGTGGCTGGCTATCTTAGGTGAGGCTGTATATCAGTATGAGAAGAAGACCGTTCGTAAGATGATCCTGAAGGATCACAAGCGTCCCGATGGCCGTGCAATCACCCAGATCCGTCCTCTGGCAGCAGAGGTAGATATCATCCCCCGTGTACATGGTTCCGCTATGTTCACCCGTGGACAGACACAGATCTGTAATGTATGTACTCTGGCACCTCTGTCCGAGCAGCAGAAGATCGATGGTCTGGATGAGAACGAAGTAAGCAAGAGATATATGCATCATTATAACTTCCCTTCCTATTCCGTAGGTGAGACCAAGCCTTCCCGCGGACCCGGAAGACGTGAGATCGGTCACGGTGCTCTGGCTGAGAGAGCCCTGATCCCTGTACTGCCCAGTGAGGACGAGTTCCCTTATGCAATTCGTACCGTATCTGAGACTTTTGAATCCAACGGATCCACCTCCATGGCTTCCACCTGTGCTTCCTGCATGTCCCTGATGGCAGCAGGCGTACCCATCAAGAAGATGGTAGCAGGTATCTCCTGTGGTCTGGTAACCGGCGAGACCGATGACGATTTCGTACTGTTGACCGATATCCAGGGACTGGAAGACTTCTTCGGAGATATGGACTTTAAGGTAACCGGTACTACCGAAGGTATTACCGCTATTCAGATGGATATTAAGATCCATGGTCTGACCAGACCTATCGTAGAAGGTGCTATCGCAAGATGCCGTGATGCAAGACTGTTCATCATGGATACCTGCATGAAGCCTGCAATCTCTGCTCCCAGAACAGAGGTTGGCAAGTACGCTCCCAAGATCATCTCCATTCAGATCGATCCCGACAGAATCGGTGATGTAGTAGGTCAGCGTGGCAAGACCATCAATGAGATCATTGCACGTACCGGTGTGAAGATCGATATCACCGATGACGGTAAGGTATCTATCTGCGGTACCGATAAGGAAATGATGGATAAGGCTCTGGAGATGGTGAAGATCATCACCACGGACTTCGAAGAAGGTCAGATTTTCAAGGGCAAGGTAGTAAGCATCAAGGAATTCGGTGCATTCATCGAGTTCGCACCCGGTAAGGAAGGCATGGTACACATCTCCAAGATCGCTAAGGAGAGAATCAACCGTGTAGAAGATGTCCTGACCCTGGGAGACGTAGTAACAGTAGTATGCCTGGGCAAGGATAAGATGGGAAGAATCAGCTTCTCCATGAAGGATGTAGCTCAGCAGTAAGCTGAGAGAAATAAAACCGCTGTGGGCGCAAGCCTGCAGCGGTTTTTGTGTGGTAAATTGAGAGTTAGTTGAATACATTGGCAAAATCCACGCAGAAAGGACTGCCCGCCCTGGATTCAGATGCTAGCTACAACTGTGGATTTTCTAAAGGAAAGTGGCGAAGTGCTTCTCATCATGACGGGGCCGCCTTTACGCTGCCATCCATGTCGCCTACCGGCTAACGCGAACATCGTGTTCGCGTTGTCCCTGCGGCTCGACCACTTTCCAAGAAAATCTCACAGTCTCCGCCGCATCTACGTCCGGGGGAGCAGTCCTTTTCTGCTGGGTTATGAAAAACATCCCAATTATTTAGGCAGAGCATTTGAGAATACATGCGCAGAAGTTAAAAACAAGAATCTAGTATGTGCGAAAAATCAAGAAATACATGCGGACAATTCAAAAACAGGAATTAGGTATGTGAAAAAAAGTAGGAAACAC
>QRFC01001011.1_pt1 | contig 24604 bp, 27 predicted proteins | sample 1861061 | NCBI WGS metagenome assembly QRFC01 (sample SAMN09711282, study PRJNA482702) | Human gut metagenome, whole genome shotgun sequencing project.
AATAGTGGAACAAAAAGAACAGCAGGATTTAATGAAAATTGGAAAGTAAAAAATATTTATGATTTAGCAGGAAATGTATGGGAATGGACGAGTGAGGCTTACAGTTCTGATTTCATTCGTCGTGGCGGTGGCTGCGATGTTGACGGTAGTGGCAATAGTCCTGTTTCGTTTCGTCGCTACAATAGTGCCTTTATCGCGACTGACGCTATAGGATTTCGTCCTAGGCTTTATATCAAGTAGTACAGACCACTGTATGGTGTACTAGATATTTTGTATATACAAAAATGGAGTTTGTATATAAGAATTTTAATAAAGTAAAATCTGAAAATAGTTGAAAAAATACACATTAATTTTCGTTAAATAAATCGTTAATATATAAAAAAGATTAAATATGAATTATGTTATTCACATTTAATCTTTTTTCTTTGTTTTAAGCACGATATTTATCAATTTTAAATATTTTATTTATATTAGTTACATATTGTAACTAATATTTTAGATTCTAATCTAAATAGTAACAAAAATTAAATTAATATAATATTTATACTAAAAAAGTGTTGATTTTTTTAAAAATTTATTATATCTTAGTATATAAGAATTGTCATACTTAATTTTAGGTATTAATATTTGATATGACTATTAATAAGAGGTGAATTATGAAATACGCAAAATGCCAAGAAACATATGAAGATATTCAAAAGCACAGAAATGATGAAGGATTTATTGATTTAGATACATTAGATATAATATTTGATAACCAAACAAGAGAACAAATGGGAAATGAACAAAGAGAAAAAAATTGGATTCAACTAGGTGATGGTAAGAAGTTTTTAGCTAAAGAATCAATTAAGTATGAAGGAAAGGATAATGGGAGCATATATTCTGAACTTTTAATTTCTGAACTTGCTGATCAAGTTGGATTACAACATGCAAATTGTGATCTATACGAAAAAGATGGCAAAAGAGGAATACTGTCTGAAAATATTTTGTCTGATGATGAGGAAATGTTTTCACTTAACTTTTTTGTGGGAGATAATAATATCAACTCTGATTATATAGATATTACAGATTTTTTTAAAACTGGAGAAAAACTTATTAATTCTTTAATAAAATTGGGTTGTGAGAAATCACAAATAAAGCAATTATTAGTGGAATTACAAAAGCAATTTGTTTTTGATTCCTTTGTTTGTGAATCTGATAGACATACAGAAAATATTAGTTTAGTAGTAAATTCTAAAACAGGTGAGTATAGATTATCTCCAATGTATGATAATGAGAATTCACTTTTATTGGATAATAACTTAGATTTATTAAAGGAAATGACGTCAAAACCTTCCTCAGTAAAAGATGCAAGTGATATGATTTATCCAAAAATTGCACTAATGCCACCAATTGATAACCCATCTGCAGGTGAAATATGGAAATATACATTTGATCAAATGATTGGAGATGATGAAGTTTACGATTTTGCAATGGACTGTTTTGAAAAGTTAGATATAACAAAGGCTATAAAAAATGTTGAAAAAAAGATATGTTGTCCAATTCCATATGAAGTTTCTTGTGTAGCTTCGTTAACTTTAGAGCAGAGAAGGAAAACTATTAATGATATAATGTTAAATGGTATGGATTACGATTCGCCTAAAGAAATAGATTATAAAACGAAATAGGTTCCATAATATTTGACATTTTAAAGCAAATATGTTATAATATTGAACTAGTTGAAAAAGTAAATTTCATTTTTAATAAAGGGGAGAGAATATGAAGAAATATTTAGTTCTTTGGGAGAATATAGCAATAGGAGAAGTGATTTTAGATGAGACTACACAAATATATAAAGCAAATAGAAAAAATATACTCGAATTGGAAAGAAATGGTGTAAAAGTTCTAAAAACACTTCAATATGATTGTAATGAGAAAATACCATTTCTTTATTCAATTGTAAGAAACGGAAAAAGGTTTAAAAATAACCTATATTATGGCTACCATAATAATAAATATAGCCTGAAAGAATGTAACGAAATTTAAGTTATAAAACATCTCTTTTTATGAAATAATATAAAAAGAGGTGTTTTTTTTATGAGTGATAAGTATATAAACTTTAAAACTGATATGGCTGATGAAAGAGTAGATACATATAAAAGAGTAAATAATTTAACAGAAATTGATGGAGTAAAAGTGGAAAGTAAAAATGACGAAATAGTTACAACAACAACAGTAGATGTTTTAAATGAAAATGGTGCAACAGCACTTTCAAAAGAAATTGGAAAGTATATTACAATGGAAATTAAAGATATAAAATATTTAGAAGAGAAAGATAAAAATAAAATTATAAATACACTTTCTAATGAGATAAAAAATTTAATTGGAGAAGATAAAACAAAATCAATCCTTGTAGTAGGACTTGGAAATATATATGTTACTCCTGATTCATTGGGACCAAAAGTTGTGCAAAGTGTGGATATAACAAGACATTTAATAAATTTTGCAAAAGATTTGGTTGAACCAGATACAAGGAGCGTAAGTGCGTTATCTCCAGGAGTACTTGGAACAACTGGAATTGAAACATCAGAGATTATTACATCTGTATGTAATGAGGTAAAACCAGATATTGTAATTGCAATAGATAGTTTAGCATCTAGTAGTATTAATAGACTTGGAACTACAATACAACTTAGTAATACAGGTATAACTCCAGGGGCTGGTGTTAGAAATAAAAGGGAGGGAATAAATCAAAATACTCTTAATGTTCCAGTTATTGCAATTGGCGTTCCAACAGTTGTTGATATGGCAACAATTACAAGTGAAGCAATTGATAAAATGGTAGAGGTCACAAAACAAAAGATTGAAAATGGAGATAATAGTGTAAGTAAGGAACAAATTGAAAGAGTAATAAATATATTTAATGATGATAATAAATATAATATGATTGCAAATGTATTAGATACAGATAATTTTATAGTAACTCCAAAAGAAATTGACGATGTCATACAAATTGTTTCAGATTTAATATCAAGTGGTATCAATATGAGTATTAATTAATTTTTTGTCTAAAAATGTCGAGTTGTGCTTTAAAGATTGACAAAATCAACATAAAGTGTTAAACTATAAGGACGTCAAAAAATAAAGGCAATTTTATTAAATTACCTTTTTCTTTAGAAATTAATATTAAAAAAGGGGAATTTATAATGTTAGAATGTTTAGAGAATTTTTGTAAATTTGATGAAGTAGTTGAAGAAAAAGACTTACTTAAAATTTTAAAAAATTCTGAACTATCGCAAGATGAAGTACATGATATTGTATATAAAGCATCTGAGAATGGCTTTATTACAGTTATCGACTATATGTTAAAACGGATCAAATTGAAGGAAAGTGAAATTGTTGAGGCACTTTGTTGGTCATGTTTTGCAAAAAATTCAGATAAAGTATTTGGAAAAATTGTAGAACTTACTAAATTTGATGTATCATATAATAATAATCAGATTTTGATGTATGCATTGTCTAATGATTGTGAAGGGCAGATTAATTGTGAAAGTATAGCAAAAGTTATACTCAAATCTTTTAATGTGTTATTATCAAATGATAATGTAGATAAAATCTATGAGTTTATACTTCAGGATGCTACAACCAGTTATGAAAATGTCGCTTTTGAAATATATCAAAAGATACATGATAAAAACAGAGCGCAAAGAATGTTTGAACTTTTGGTATCTAAGTCATATATAAAAGTATTGCCTAAAATATTGGTAAATAATCCAAAAATAGATGTAAGTAATGCTATTTTAGATTGTATTGAATATGAAGATACAGTCATGATTGAAATTTTATTAAATTATTCGGCACCAAGTAGTAAAACATTGCTTATTTGTGTAAAAAATGGTTTGAAAAATTTGGTATATGAGCTTTTTAAAAAAGGTAGATATGGAATGTCTGAACTTGTTGAGATTTTAAATAGTGATGACAGTTATCTTATGGTAGAATTTTTAAATAATATTTAAGTACTATGCCTAGAAAAATTTTTTTCTAGGCATTTTTGTAATATTTTTAATTTTAACAATTTCATATTTTATTTGCTTGTACATATAATGTAAAGAAGGTTTTAAATACTTGATTTTTTTACTAATTTATTCTATAATAAAGTTACTTTGAAAGTGAGAGTGATTTTATGAAAAATAGTGTGAAACTAAAAAAAATATCAATTTTTTTAATTGCAATATTTTCTGTTGTTGCTATATTTGGTATGAATGGTAAAATATTTGCAGCAAATGAAAATAGCAATGAAGAAAATACTGAACAAACAAGAGTTGCAACTGTAAATAGTATATTTGATATTAAAGGAACAAATGGGGAATATAAAACTAGTAGCGAAGATTCAAATATATATTTACCTTATTTAAGAAATGCGGCAGGAAGAATTGTCGTTGATAAATCGATTGATAATATTGGAGTTTTATCTTCAGCTAGTACAATAGATGTAAATGAACCTTTAAAAAGTTTACAATTTTTAATATCATCAGATAGTGTAAGGATAAATGCAAATTTAGAGTATGCACTTGTATTATCAGCAAATGATGTTGTAATAAATTCTAATATTGAAAAAAATGCTTTAATATTTGCAGGTGGTACTGTTACAGTTGATGAAAATGCAACAATAGGCGATGATGTAATTATTGTGGCTAAAGCAGTAAATATTAAAGGAAAAATAAGTAAAAGTGCTGTCATTTCAGCAAATAACTTAAATGTATCAGGTAGTATTGAAGAAGATTTAAGATGTGAAATTAATACACTTGATATTTCAGGAAATGACAATGTTAAAGGAAATTTATTTGTTAACACATATAATAAAGAATTAAATATAAAAGATAAGTATCCTAATGCTACTGTAAATGTAAAAGAAGTAAAAAATGTGTCAAAATCTTTTGGAAATATTCTTTTAAAAGCAGTTATATCATCACTTGGATTTACACTTTTATATGTTATAGTTAAAAAAATAACTAAAGGAAAAGCCTATGAAAAAATGCTTGATAAGGCTAAAAATAACACTTTATTTGTAGTATTAAGTGGTGCAATATCAATACTTGCTTTCCCAGCGCTATTTGTACTTTTAATTTTACTTAGTGTTCTTGGATTGTACATGATAACGATACCTGTGGCTGTTGTATATATGGCATTTTTAATAGTGTTTGTAATGTTGTCTGTTTATGTAATAGGATGTACAATATTTGAATATACAAATAAAAAATATATTAAGGCAGAAAAATTATCTATAGAACTTGTAGGTGCTTTCTTTACATTTTTATCACTTAATTTAATTTGTAAAATACCTAAAATTGGAACATACATATATATGGCTATGGTAATGATTGCAGTAGGAATAATGATTGCATATTTTTTAAAGGGTGATAATAAAACAAAAGAAATAAAAAAATAATAAATATGTTGGGGTGAAATATTTTATGAACAAAGAGTATTATAATATGTCATCAGATGAGGTACTAAAAGATCTTAAGTCTTTAAATGATGGAATTACGGAAAAAGAAGCTAAAACACGTTTATCTAAATATGGATATAACAAATTAAAAGAAACTAAGAAAAAGAGCTTCCTTTCAAGGTTTATTGACCAGTTTAAAAATGTTATGCTTATTATACTTATAATAGCAGCAATTTTATCAGCAGTAGTTTCAAGTAAGACTGGAGAACCTTTTACTGATACAATTATAATTCTCTTTGTTGTTTTTTTAAATGCTCTTCTTGGTGTAATTCAAGAAAGTAAAGCTGAAAAGGCAATAGAAGCACTCAAAAATATGTCTCTTCCATATATAAAAGTTAAAAGAGACGGTAAAGTTTTAAGTGTAAAAACTGAAGAATTGGTAATTGGTGATGTTGTACTAATTGAAGCAGGGGATTACGTACCAGCAGATATGAGGATAATTGTAAACCATAGTTTAAGAGTAGAAGAATCTGCACTTACAGGAGAATCTGTTGCAGTTGATAAAAAGGAAGAAAAAATTACATCTAATTCTAAAGTAGCACTTGCTGATAGAACGAATATGCTATATTCAGGAAGTAGTGTAGTATATGGAAGAGGGGAAGCAGTAGTAGTAGCTACTGGTATGAATACGGAACTTGGAAAAATAGCGCAGGCTATTTCATCGCAAAAAGCAGAAATTACTCCTCTACAAAAGAAGATGAATGAATTAAGTAAAATATTAAGTATTTTAGTTGTAGTTATAGCAGTTATAATGTTTGTTGTGGGATATCTAGAAGGTAATCCTATACTTGATGTATTTATGCTTGCAATATCTCTTGCAGTAGCAGCAATTCCTGAAGGGCTTTCAGCAGTTATAACAATAACACTGGCTATTGGTGTACAGAAAATGGCAAAAGAGAAAGCTATTATTAGAAAATTATCATCAGTTGAAGCATTAGGATCAACTGAGGTTATTTGTTCAGATAAAACAGGAACACTTACCCAAAATAAAATGACTTTAAGAAAAATATACATTGATAATAATTTAATTGATGTTACTGATATAAAAAGTAATAAAGAGTTAAAGAAACGTGGAACTTTTAATGAGAGTGATTTAAACACTTTAGTTAATATAAGTATGCTATGTAATGATATTAAATTTGGAGAAGATAGCGGAAAAAAAGTTCTTCTAGGTGATCCTACTGAGGCAGCCTTAATTGAATTTGGACATCATATAGGATACAACAAAGAGGAAATGGATACAAAATATAAACGAGTAGATGAACTTCCTTTTGACTCAACAAGAAAAATGATGACTACAGTAAATGAGTTTGAAAATGAGTATATGGTTTGTACAAAAGGAGCCATTGAATCTATATTAAATAACTGTAATAGGATACTTATAAATGGTAAAATAGAAAAGTTAGACTTAAGTACTAAAAATAAAATTATGCAAAATAATTTAGAAATGGCAAAATGTGCTCTAAGAGTTCTTGCATGTGCATATAAAATGGAAAGAAAAGAACAGACTATTGATAAAAGTGAAAAAAATCTTGTGTTTGCTGGACTTGTTGGAATGATTGATCCTCCAAGAAAGGAAGCTAAAAGAGCAGTTGAGAGATGCTTTAATGCTGGTATGGTTCCAGTTATGATAACGGGTGATAACAAGGATACAGCAATGGCAATAGCAAAAGAACTTGGAATTTTAAAAGATGGATATGAAGCAGTTACAGGAACAGAACTAGATGCTATGAGCGATAAAGAGTTATACAAAAGAGTAGATAAAATAAGAGTATATGCAAGAGTATCACCAGAGAATAAAATACGTATTGTAAAAGCATGGAAAAAACATGGAAAAACAGTTGCAATGACTGGAGATGGAGTAAATGATGCACCAGCACTAAAAGGAGCAGATATAGGTGTTGGAATGGGAATAACAGGTACTGAAGTTTCTAAAAGTGTGTCAAGCATGATTTTAGCAGACGATAATTTTGCAACTATTGTTGTTGCTATTAAAGAGGGAAGAAGGATATATGCTAATATTCAAAATGTTATTGTATATTTACTTGCTTCAAATTTAGCCGAAGTACTTATTATATTTTTAGCAACATTGGTTAATAGAACAATACTTTTACCTATTCATTTATTATGGATTAATTTAGTCACTGATACAATTCCTGCAATAGCACTTGGATTTGAAAAAGAAGAAAAAAATATAATGAGACAAAAACCAAGAAGTGCAAGTGAAAAATTCTTTACACCATTTTTAACTTTAAGAATTTTAATTCCTGGTATTATAAAAACAATAGTTATGTTTTTAATTTACTTCTTTGTTGAAGCAAGTTATGGTGCACAAATGGCAAGTGCAGCTGTGTTTACTTCACTATCCATTATTGAGGTGTTATTTGCCTATGTTTGTAGATCAGATAAAAGACCAGTGTTTAAAATTGGATTGTTCTCAAATATGGTTATGGTACTATGTGTAATCGGTACTTTGATATTACAAGTACTTGTAATATCAAATCCTGTTACAGCAAGTTGGCTTAAGATTCCTTTAATGCCAAATCATGTTTATATCATGATAATAGTCGCATCTATTGATTGTGTGATTATTTTTGAATTTGTAAAAGTTATACTTGCAAAGATGTTTCATAAAGTAAAATAGAATATGTGACATTTAAATATCATAATTAATAAAATATATGCATAAGCTATACTATAAAAGAAAGAGGGTATAGCTTATGTTTGATAATATACGAAATTTTATGCAAAGTTTTCTTGGAATGGGGAATAATACAAATAGAAGTAGGGGTTATCAAGGAAATAGATATAGGAGTTCTATGAATTACAAACTAATTCCTTTTGACCAAGCAAAGGATATGATTGAGAAAAATACAGTATTACTTATGGATGTTAGAACTTCAAATGAATATGATCTTATGCATATAAAAAATGCTATTAATATTCCAGTAAATGAGATAGAGCAAAAAATACTTCAAGTTGAGCAAGATAAACCTTTAATGGTATATTGTTCAAGTGGCGCTAGAAGTAAAACAGCTATACAGATTTTAAATAATTTGGGATATAATAATATATATATATGGGAATATGGAGCTCTTGCTACTTTTCCGTATAAAAATATGTTAGAATATGGAGAAAATGGAAGAATCATATGATAACATTTAGATAGGAGGAAAAATGTTAAAACATATAAACGAAAATGAATTTGATGAAAACGTTATAAAAAACAAAGGAGTATGTTTAGTTGATTTCTATGCTACTTGGTGTGGACCTTGTATGATGCTTGCACCGGTTTTAGAAGATATTGCAAATAGTAGAGCAGGTTATGATATATACAAAGTAGATGTTGATGAAAATAACGATCTTGCCAAGAAGTTAGATATTGATACTATTCCAACTATTTGTATATATAAAGATGGCAAAATTGTTGAAAGACAGGTTGGATTTAGGGATAAAGAGGAAATTGTGGAACTTATTGAGAAGTATAAGTAAGTTTTAATATTTAAGTATAAAGTAAAGTGGCTTTAAAAAAGTCCAAACGAAAAAATGAGTGAAAAAATTCACTCATTTTTTTGTACACCAGGCATTTTACTTAACTAATTGGTAAAAGTTAGTAGTAGAGGTACATATTGTCAACTGGTGTTTATATAACTACATTAACACTAGTTTGAGGCATTGCAATTAAATTTAACATTTATCTCTTCTCTTTTAAATAATACTCTATCATTTTTATATATTGATCTTGTGCATTTAAGCATGTATCAGTTAAATATCCTTTTTCACTTTTGTATTCTTTCAAACCTCTATAATAAAACAATTTATCTGTGTCTTGTATAATAAATGGAATAATACTGTTTTTTAAACATTCTTTAAACATAATAATTCTTCCTATTCTACCATTACCATCTTGAAATGGATGTATGCTCTCGAATCTATAGTGAAATTCAATTATTTCTTTTTCATTAACTTGTTTAAGTGAATTATACCAATCCATTAATTTTGACATTTCTTTTTCAACATTATTTGGTGATGTTGTCTTAATTCCACTTCCTATCGTATTAGCTCTTTGTTTGTATTCTCCAACATTAAACCATTCTATTTGACTATCTGAAGTACCATCTTTCAAAATCTTATGAAATTCTTTTACCATCTTTTCAGTTAATTTTTTATCCGCTATATTTAACATATAATCAACTAATTTAAAGTGATTAGCTGTTTCTAATATATCATCTACTTTTGCAACTGTATTACGTTCAAATAAAATAGTATTTGTTTCGAAAATATATCTGGTTTGCTCTTCTGTTAAGGTACTTCCTTCAATATGATTTGTATTATAAGCAAACGAAACCTGGGTTCTATGATATAAATTTCCTTTTAATTTCATTTCTTTTTGTTCTCTAAGTATATTTAATACATTTATTTTTGAAATATTAAATTTATCTTCTTCATTATTTAATAATTCATCAATTGATATTTCGAATAAATCAGATAATCTTTTTAAAGACTCTATACTAGGTTTTAAGCTACCTGATTCATATTTTGAAACTGTAGCAGCACTAACTTCTAAAACATCAGCAATATCATTTTGAGTCATTTTTTTATTTTCTCTATATAATTTAATTTTATCTCCTAACATAATAAAAAAGCTCCTTTTTGATTATAATAATATTATATCATGTTATTTCCAAAAAAGAAAGTTTTTTTGCATTTTTTGATATTTTATTGCCATTTGAGAATGCTTTTTGATGATTATATAATTAACTTTTTCAAAATACATTAATTAATTTTCCATCTTTTGTTTCCCATGTTAGCCATACATTATTAGCATTACTTAATACAACCCATTTAGTAAATAGAATTTTAACATCAATAACAAGGGATATTGAAAAGAAACATTGAAAAAATTACACATTTTTCTGATACAGTATATTCTTTTTGTTAAATAATAGACTTAATTTATCTATCTTATTTTTTCTAGTGAAAGGATACAAAACAGATAGGTCAAGATATAGTTATACTAAATTTTTAAAAATTATATTTTTTCTTTTGTTGTGGAAAATATATATTTATCATTAAGATAAATCATGTAAAACAGATATAACTGATGTTATACTTACTATTTTTGTTATTTAAGCAACTAAGTTCAAAATTGAACTCAACTTTTACTTTTTATTGGACTCTTTCACATTATAATGTGTTGCACTTGGTACAGATTTTAATTCATTATTTAAGAAAGTTGTTATTTTATCTGATTATGATGTGCTGTATGAAGAAGTATATAAAAAACTTTCATATTTAAAATTTATAAATGAATATATAGAGAAATATAAAAACGAATTCCTTAAAGATGGAGAATTAGCATCAATATTTTTTGAAAATTTTTTTTATAATGTAGAAGAAAAAGAAAATGAATATATTAAGTTAAGTAATGATTTAAAAAATGATTTATATAATACAAGAAAAGATTTATTAAAATTAGTTAAAAAATATGAAATGTCTGTAACAAAAACAAATGCAGAAATAATGATAGAAATTAACAAATGTAGAGTAGAAATATACAAAATTGATCAAAGTTTTATATAGTATAAAAATAAAAAATTGTATTGAGATAAATGAAAAAGGGTATACTTTATAAAATCTATTTTGTTTTTTTATGAAAAAGCGAATAAAAATTAATATGAAAATATGTTTGATTTAATTGTAAAAATTCTATATTTATGATAAAATGACTATAGTTTTGAGAGGTGAAAATATGCAAAACAAAGTAAAACCATTTGTAAAATGGGCGGGAGGTAAAGGAAGTCTATTAAATCAGTTAAATAAATATTATCCGTTAGAATTAAAAAATGGAGAGATAGAATGTTATATAGAGCCTTTTATAGGTGGTGGAGCTGTTTTAATAGATATATTACAAAATTATAAAGTAAAAGAAGCTTATGCTTTTGATATAAATATAGATTTAATAAATTCTTATAACATAATAAAAAACAATGTTAATGAATTAATATATAATCTAAAAATATTAGAAAAAGAATATTTGAGGTTAGAAAAAGATGCAAGAAAAGAATATTTTTATAATATAAGAGAACAGTACAACTCTTATAAGTTAGATAAAGATGAAAAGTCATTGCAAAAAGCTGTAGAATTTATTTTTCTCAATAGGACATGTTTTAATGGACTATATAGAGTAAATAAAAATGGCAATTTCAATGTTCCTATGGGAAACTATAAGAATCCAACTATATGTGATGAAGAAAATTTAAAGGCATTATCTGAACTTATAAAAAATGTGAATTTTGAATATGGAGATTATAAGACAAGTCAAGAATATATAAAGAAAAATACTTTTGTATATTTTGATCCACCATATAGACCTTTAAATGTTACATCAGGATTTACATCATATACTAAAGAAGATTTCGATGATGAAAATCAAAAAGAATTAGCATTATTCTATAAAGAATTAAGTAATAAAAAAGTAAAAGTTATGCTAAGTAATTCTAATCCTAAAAATACAGATAAAGAAGATTGTTTCTTTGAAAATATTTATAAAGGGTTCAATATTAATGAAGTATATGCCAAAAGGATGATAAATGCTAATTCGAATGGAAGAGGAGAAATATCTGAACTTCTTATAACAAATTATGAGTCAGATAATCCTTGCTATGGAGAAATAGAATGTATAGAGGGAAATACTATTTTGAAACAGATAATTTCAAATTAATTTATAACGATATATTTAAAGCAATAAAAAAAGTCGATGATAAAAGTATAAATATGATATTTGCAGATCCACCATATTTTTTATCCAGTGATGGTATAACTTGTAGTGGAGGGAAAATGGTAAGTGTTAATAAAGGAGAATGGGATAAATCATTATCAATTAAAGAAAAACATAAGTTTAATAAAAAGTGGATAAAAGAATGTTATAGAATTTTAAAAGATAATGGTACTATTTGGATAAGTGGAACTTTGCACAACATTTATTCTATAGGAATGGCACTTGAAGAGGAAAAATTTAAAATAATAAATAATATTACATGGCAAAAAACAAATCCACCGCCAAATCTAGCATGTAAAACATTTACACATTCTACCGAAACTATTTTATGGGCAAGAAAAGACTTGAAAAATATTAAATATACATTTAATTATGAAATTATGAAAAAATTAAATAATAATAAACAAATGAAAGATGTCTGGACAACTTCATTAACTAAGCCATCAGAGAAAAAACAAGGAAAACATCCAACTCAAAAACCATTAGAAATATTAGATAAAATAATACTTGCTTCAACAAATGAGAATGATTTAGTTTTAGATCCATTTTGTGGCAGTAGTACAACAGGAATATCAGCAGTTAGATTAAATAGAAGATACATAGGAATAGATAATGAAAAAGAATATTTGAAACTATCAAAAAAAAGATTCGAAGAAATAAAGGAGGAGATATAATGTATTTAGAAATGGACTATGATAAATTATCAGAAATATTTGTAAATAATTTATTAGTAACTAATAGGGGCTTTGATTTTTATGTCGATTGGGAAAATGCGAAAGCATACAAGAAATTTGAAATAGAATTAAATGCAATGAATGTACTAATAAAAGCAGATAATATAAAAGAAAAATTTTTCAAATTAGTTGAAAAAGTTCCAACTGTTATTGCAACTTTTCCATTATTATTTGCACTTTCAAAAAATGAAAGAACTGAAGTATGGAAAGGAAAAAATTTGTTAGCAGTTGTTGGAGATGAAATAGGAAATGCTGAAAATTTAAAATTTTCATTTGAAGTTGAAAAACTAAAACATGGATTATCTAAAGAAGAAATAGAAGATTATTACTATTTCTTTGAAAGAATTGGATTAAAAGATTTATGTGAGAATTTAGCGGAAAAAAGTTTAACGGATTATGTTATTGGGGTATTAGTAGGCTTAGATTCTAATGGTAGAAAAAATAGAGGTGGTACTGCATTTGAAGATGCATGTGAACCTGTAATAAAGAAAATTTGTGATAAATATAATGTAACAATGTTATCACAGAAGCAGTTTAAAAAATTAAAGGAATATGGCTTTAGCGTATCTGAAGATATTGCAAATAGAAAAGCAGATTTTATATTAATAAAAGACAGTAAAGCTTTGAATATAGAAGTTGATTATTTCTTTAGAGGAGGTTCAAAACCTGAAGAAATAATTGATAGTTATATTAATAGACAACATGATTTAGATAAGTTAAATATGGGATTTGTGTTATTAACAGATGGTTTGTGTTGGGATAATAAATCAAAAAATCAATTACAAAAAGGATTTAGAAACATGAATTATCTTATGAATTTCTATCTTGCAAAAAATGGAATGCTAGAAGAAGTTATACAAACATATTTTAAATAAAAAATATTATGAAAGTTTTATGGGGGTAACTTTTTATTAAGGTTACCCTTTTATAATTAAAAGGAGGAATTCAATTGATATATAATCCAAAAAATTTTAAGTTAGAAAATACAAGTGTATGGAGTTTTAAAGAAAGAGGAAAATGGGCAACGCATAAAGGTGATTATAGAGGAAATTGTCCACCACAAGTACCAAGAAATTTAATATTAAAATATACAAGAAAAGAGGATATAGTTTTAGATCCATTTTGCGGAAGTGGTACATCGATGATAGAATGTAAATTATTAAATAGAAAGGGAATAGGAATTGATGTAAATGTAGAATCACTAAAATTAGCTAAGAATAGATTAAATTTTGAATATAATACTACTTATGAGCCAAAGTTAATAAAAGCCGATTCAACTAATTTACAAAGGATAATTCCAAATGAAAAAATTGATTTTATCTTTGCTCATCCACCATATGCAGATATAATAAAATATAGTAAAGATATAAAAGAAGATATATCAAGATTAAATCTACAAGAATTTTTAAATCAAATGAGTTTATTTTCAAAAGAATGTTTTAGAGTCCTAAAAAAAGACAAAGTTTGTTCAATTTTAATAGGTGATATTAGAAAAAATAAAAATGTTATCCCGCTAGGTTTTTATATCATGAATATTTTTATTCAAACAGGTTTCACATTGAAAGAAATAATTATAAAAGAACAACATAATTGTAAAATGACAGATTATTGGAAAAATAAAAACATGGATTTTTATTTATTGGCACATGAGTATGTTTTTGTGTTGAAAAAGTAGTTATATCAAACTATTGAGAAAAATGAAATTTTATGATATAAATATAGGTAAAAGGAATGATTAAGATGAATATTTCATTTTGGAATACACATAAAAATAAATCAATTAATGAATTTTTAATTTCAATGATAATTGAAAAAAATATAGATATGATGATATTAGCAGAATATGAAGATGATATAAACCATTTAATAAATGAATTATATATAAAGAAGAAATATTATACAGAAATAACACCTATTGCTTGCAAAAAAATAAAAATACTGTATAGAAAAAATATAATTATTGAAATAAATAATGAGTGTTCAAATTATGTTTCAATATCAGTTTTAAATTGTAAGTTAGACTTTGAATTGTTTGCTACACACTTTCCAAGCAAATTATATACATCTGAAGATAATAGAAGATTAATTTCAGGTATATTAAAAAATGATATTGAACAATATGATAAAGTTTTAGTAGTTGGAGACTTTAATTGTAATCCGTTTGAAAAAACGATGTCAGCATTATCTGGGCTATTATCGCTTCCAACAAGAAAATATAAAAAGAGAAAAGTTGATGGAATAGAAAAAAAAATTTTATATAACCCAATGTGGAAATTTTTTGGAGATTTTGAAAGTATTCCAGGTACTTATTTTTATAATAGTAGTGATGATCTAAACTATTATTGGAATCTTTTTGATCAAGTATTAGTATCACAAGAAATGGTAGATCTGTTTAATAATGAGAGTTTAGAAATTATAAAAAAAATAAATAAAAAAAGTTTGATAAAAAGAAATAAAATAAATAAAGAGCTTAGTGATCATTTACCAATAGTATTTTCATTAAAGGAGGAAAAAGATGGAAAAGATATGGGAAAATAAATTTAAGAATAAGAAAGTTAAATTTCCTAATGAAATAGCAATAGAATATTGTAATCAATTGTATGAATTAACTAATAAAATGGTTATTGCAAAAGTAGAAAAATATGAAAAAAATATTTATGATATGGATATAGCAGCGCCAATAGCTAATTTGGCTGGTGTAAGTACTTGGCTGAGAACAACAAAAGCAGAAGAGTATCTAGGGGAAATTTCGGGAAGTGATAGATTTACATATGAGTTATATCTTACAGGTAGTAATACACCAAAATATAAATATAGATTTTGCTTTATAGAAAATGGAGTCTACCCATATCCTGTAAAAATTATAGTGGATAGTGATATTGCAAAAGAGCTAGAGAGTGAAACAAGAATAAATTGTGAAAGTGAAATAATATATAAAGAAATATTAATCAAAATCTTAAACTCTAAAAAAATGAATGAAGTTATAGAAGGACTAATGACAATAAATTCTAAAATAAATGAAAAATAACCAAAAATATTAAAATATAGAATATAGATAAAAATAAAATTTTAAATGAAGGATAATAAAAAAATAATGGAAAAATAAATGGGAGATTATATGAAATTAGAAATAATATTTATAATTTTTTTAATTATTATATCAATAATTACAGGTACGTTAAAAGTAGTATTTCATAATACTAATGAATTGATGACAACAATTTCTGCTTTTGTACAAGCTATATGTATAGTAATACAATGTATATTAATATATAAACAGTTAAGATTAAGTGAAATGATTGAAGAAAAAACAAGAGAAGAGAAAAAAGGAATATTTATATTAGATAGAACTAATATAACTGGTATAGATGAAAAATATACTAATAACAAATATGATTTAAATCGAGAAATATCTTTTCGTAATAAAGGAAATGACCATGTGATTCTTAAGTCAGTATGTATAAATGGAATTATAAAAGATGAAGGATATAGAACATTTTTTACTAATTTAGAACAATATTCAAAGTTATTAGTAGATCTGGAATTGAGTAAGGAAGAACTAAAAAATGATAATATAGAGGTTAAAATAGATTTAGAATTAGAAAATTTAAAAGGATATAATTATATTGAAAATATAGAAATTATATTTAAAAAAGATAATGATGGAGATATGTATAATTTGGATTCATTTAATATAAGATTAAGTTAAATAATCAATTTTTAAAAATTAGACTATATTATTATTTCATCAATAAAATTATTTATATTTAAAATTCAGAATCAAGATAACATGAAAAAAGTTACTGAAATTATATAGCTTTGTCAAATTTTTGAAAAATTTTGATTATAATACAACATAAAAAATAAAAAACGAAATATCAATATGATTTGAAAAAATTATATTGATATTTTGCTATCCATATATAAAATAAAGGGAAAATCATAAATGTTAATAATATTTTGCTTAAAAAATTTTAAACAATATAAGAATGAAAACTATCTAAATATGAAATTGATATCATCAAAAAAAAGAATATAACTTCGCCAAGATAGAAAATGGAGATTGTAAAAAAATGCAAGTGGAAAAACTAATGCAGTACAAGAAATTAGTTATATGAAAAAGAAAGTATTAATTGTTTTATATGTGTAAATTACTTAAAATTAGAAAATCAAAATTCTAAGAAGGCATAAAACAATAAAATGTATTTAAAAACAGTTAAAGCTGAGAAATATAAGGATAAGTAATTAAAATTATTAAGAAATCAAAAAAATAATTTTTAATAAAAAATCTGCATATTTTTATATTCATAGACAAATTTCGACAAAAAATGCATAGGAAATATGTTATAAATAATTAGAGGTATAAAATATATGGACTATATAATAATGGAAAAATTGAAGGAATTAAGAAAAAGTAAAAAAATCACACAGGAACAGTTAGCTGAAAAATTAGATATAAGTCGTTCGAAGGTTTCAAGTTGGGAAACAAATAGAAGAGACATGAGTATAACAGATGCAATTAAATTAGCTAAGATATATGAAGTAAGTTTAGATAATTTATTTGAAATAAATAAAATAACAGAAGAAGAATACCTAAAAATATCTGATAAATTTTTAAAAAGTAAAAATATTATTCTGAAAGAGAAAATTAGAATTATAGAATCACTTCGAGACAGTTTAAAGAAAAATAATATGGATGAATTTTATGAAAATTATAAAATGACACAAAATGCGACAAAATAGTTAAAAAACAACTATTTTGTCGCATTTTAAGTATGTAAAAATTTAACATTTTTTGATAAAATAATAAAGTAGATAAAACGAAAGGACATAAAGTATGGATATATTAAATTATTTGCATTCTAAACCTATAAGTATAACAATAGATAACTTATTAATAGGAGCAATTCTAATATTCTGTGTGCTAGCAATTTTAAGACTTCTTTTTTATTTTTTTAGGAAGAGAGTTAAAATTGTAAATTTAAATATAGAAATAGGGAATATAGGAAATATAACTCTTGAATTGAATAAAGAAGTATCAAAAATTGCACATAAAACTTGGGTTGAGATTATGACTAGAAAAGTAGGATTAACATTTGAAGAGGATAAAGATGTTATAGTAGAAGTATATAATTCGTGGTATAAATTATTTGAAATAATAAGAGAACTACTAAAAAATGTAGAACCTAATAAAAAAGATAAAAATGTCGAGAAATTAGAAGATATTTTAATAAAAACATTAAATGAAGGATTAAGACCACATCTAACAAAATGGCAGGCTAAATTTAGAAGATGGTATGATATTGAGTTAAAAAAAGAAGAAAATAATAAAGTACCGCCACAAGAAATTCAGAAAAGATATGAAGAATATGATAATTTAGTTAAAGACTTAAAAAATACGAATGAAAAAATGGTACAGTTTGCTCAAGAACTAAAAAAATTAATTTAAGGAGGTGAAAAAATGGCTAAACATAAAGTATTTATATCTCATTATCATGCAGATGACACTGCTGTAAATGAATTTGTTAATAAGTTTGCAAATGAAGAAAAAATTTTTACAGCGAAAATAGTCGGAGATGACTATGATACTACAATTAATAGTGATGATCCTGAATACATAATGAGAAAAATAAGAGAAGACTATTTAACAGACTCTACTGTAACAATAGTGCTAATAGGAAGTGAAACATATAAAAGAAAATATGTAGATTGGGAAATAGCTTCAACTTTAAGAGATGATTCTATCAATAAAAGAAGTGGATTAATTGGTATTTTTCTTCCAAATAAAAATGGTAGAAACACAACTGTTCCAGAAAGATTACAAGATAATATTAATTCTGGTTATGCAAAATTGTATGAATATCCAACATATCCACATTTAGAATTAGAAAAATGGATAGATGAAGCATATGAACAAAAAGAAGATGGATTAAAAGTAGACAATTCTAGAAAATTATATAAGTATAATAGACCTTAATAAAAAGTCGAGAATTATCTCGACTTTTTGCTTTTTTACACCAACTTAACCTTCTCCATCACAAACTCATCCACCATTTCCTGAATCATATAAATATAATTAACCTACTCAACAAAACTTTCATTCTCAGAAGTAGCAGGAAACCTTTGTTTAAGTTCAAACTCAACCAAATTAGCATAACCCTTCAAATGATATTCAAACACCAACAAATAATCCATAACAGAACCATCCATAACCAAACGAGAAAACTTAAAAGAAGGCTTATACTCTTCCAAATACTTCTTAGCCCAAACACCATATTTACCTAGTTTCAAATTTACCACCACCCAAACTCATAATAACCAAATTCAAGCAATCACCAAAACCAGCCCTATAATATTTATCATTCCAATAACCAATATAATCAAGATAATTTTCATCAAGTTTGTCCAATTGCTTTTCAACATACTTCTTAGTTACAACTTGCAACATTTTTCAAAATATTATCACAATACTTATCAAATTCAATCAAATGTCATTTATCTTCTTCCGTAAGTCTGCTAAAACACTCATCTCTAAAAATAATCCATTCTTTTGTAAATGATATAATAAAACTGACTTTTACATAATTTATAAACTTAAAGTGCAATTTCAATATTTTAAAGTGCAAAAATTGCACTTTAAAATAAAATACAAATATAATAAAGTAAAAATATCAATAAAATTTGAGAAAAAATCTCAAAAATATTGATATTTTTTTGATATTAGCATATAATATATAAAGAAAAGGAGTATTTAAAAATGTTAATAAGATTTAGTTTTAAAAATTTCAAATCTTTTAAAAATGAAAATTGCTTGGATATGGAAGCAACATCACTAAAAGAACATGAATATAATGTAGCAAAAACTGAAAATGGTGACTATCTAAAAATAGCAGCTATTTATGGTGCAAATGCTAGTGGAAAAACTAATGTGTTACAAGCATTTGGATATATGAAAAATAGAGTGCTAATAACAGATGATTCAAGAAAAAATTCTCCAGCAGAAGAAAATGTTTTTAGTTATATGATAAATAATGAGCCAATTAGCTTAGAAGTAGAAATATTAGCTAAAAATGGAAAAGTATATAAATACGGGTTTGAAGTATTAAAAGATTATATTATATCAGAGTGGTTATTTGAAAAAAGAATAAATAAGTTTTATACAATATTTGAAAGAGATAGTAACAATGTAATCCTAAAAGATGAAAATAAAAAACAAGAATTCTCTAATATAGATGAGAGAACTTTATTTTTGAATATTTATAGTAAAATTGATAGTAATAACAAGGATCTTAATAATGTAGTAGAATGGTTTATAAATGCTAATTATTTAGATTTAGAAAATTCTTTGTTTGAAAATAATATAAATAATAGAATATCATTAAAAATATTAAGTGATGAAAAATATAAAATTGAATTAATAAGATTTATAAAAACATTTGATTCTGGCATTGAAGGTATAAAAGTTACTCCAAATTCAGTAGAAGCTGTTAAAAATAATAATGGTGTTGTAAAGATAGAATTAATTCATAAAGGAGAAAATAGAATTATTAAGGCATTACCATTAGAGCTTGAATCAAATGGAACAAGAAAAATGTTTCATCTATTTGACTTCTTTATGGATGCATTAAAATTAGGTATGGTATTATTTGTTGATGAATTAGATGCAAAATTACATCCATTATTAACAAGATATATTATAAATTTATTCCATAATCCAGAAACTAATATTGGAAATGGACAGTTAATATATTCAACTCATGATACTGTTAATTTAAATAAGGATACTTTTAGAAGAGATGAAATATGGTTTGCAGAAAAAAATAAAGATGGAATTTCTACAATTTATTCATTGTCTGATTACAAAATAAATGACACAAAGGTAAGAAATGATGCAACTTACAATAAAGATTACTTGTCTGGAAGATATGGTGCAATTCCAGTATTAGAAGATTTTAATATAGTATAATGAAAAGTAAAGAATCAAAAGCAAACAGAAGAAAATCGAATTTTTTGCAAGTTGCACCAGCAAATTATTTGATTGTATGTGAAGGAAAACAAACAGAACCTAACTATTTTAATGGATTAAAGCAAGAGATAAATAAGAAGTATGGCAATAAGGTAGAGGTTTTAATTCTTAATATTGATGTAAAAGGGACAGGTATGAATACTACATCTTTAGTAAAATATACTCAGAAGATAATAAATTATTCTCATAAGATATATGGACAAGTTTGGGTTGTATTTGACAAAGATGATTACAATGATGAACAATTCGATTCAGCAATAAAGAATTGTGATTATAATGTTGCTTGGTCTAATCCGAATTTTGAACTATGGTTATTAGCACATTTTAAGAAAGTAAATAGATATATTTCAAAAGATGATGTATTACAAGAACTAAGCAAAGAATTTAAAAGAAATGGTTTAGGCGAATATGTTAAAAATGATGTGAAAATATTTGAGAAGATTACAAATAAAGGAAAGTTAAATACTGCAATAGAAAATTGTAAATATATGGCAACATTAAATAAGAAAGGACAAGCATCACAAAGGAATCCAATGACCAAAGTGTATAAAATAATTGATGGATTAAAAGAATATTTAGAATAAAGTTTACAGAAGAAAAGCAAAGTCTGAGGGCAATTAAAAATTATAGGATTATTTTGACTTTTTTGAATGAAGAGGAGAAACATAGAATGTTTATAGGTAGAAATAAAATAGAGATAACAAATAAAAAAAATAATATAAAAAAGGAAGTAACATATAAAAAGCCGGAGATTTTAATGATTGATTGTGATAAAGAAGAAAGCGATAAATTAAAAGAAAAGGGATTTAATATTGAATTAGGAACTTTTGGAAAAAAGTATAGAATAATAGATCAACGTGGCAATAAAAAAGTTACTTTAAATAATAAAATAGACAATATTATAGAAAAAGATATAGTTATAATAGATATGAAACAAAGGAATACAAATGAGGAATGTAGTTTAGAAAATTTGGGAAATTTGGAAGATGGAACTTATATAACAACTTATGAAAGACAAAAGGAGTTTAATCCAATCAATATGTCATCAAAATTGTATTTAAAAGAATTTAGAAAATTAAGAAATAAGGATAGCATAATTATAATTTTTGCAGATACAAAAATAGAAGAAAGTTATAACATAACTACATGGAAAAATGGATGTTATAGAAATCAAGATGAAATAGTATCTAATTATGATTTCTTGCCATTTAATATAAATCCATCAGAAAGAGATTTTGAAACTCAAAAATTTAATATTGTTGCAAAAGGAATATTTAAAGACATTTTCAAAAATTATAAAGGAAAAATATGTAGCAGATGTACATTTTACATTAATAATTATGAAAATAAAAATACAGCAAAATTGTTAGAAAATATATATGGTGACTTAATAGGATTTTTTCAATTTTTTGAAAATGAAATAAAAAATACATTAATCGTATTACCACAATGTGAAAATAAGAGCTTAATAATAGAAAATATATTAATGGAAGTTTTACCATTGTTTTATCCAGAAATATTTAAAGATTTTGTTAAAGATACCTGGATGGATAAAGAAGAATATATGTTACCAGAAATAAAAGATATTATTAAAGAAAAAGAATGTATAGAAGAAGAATATAAAAAAAGTTAGATGAAATTAATCAAAGAATAAAAGAAAAACAAGAAGAAATTAAATATTTATATAATATAATAAGTTCTACTGGAACAGGGGATAAACTAGTAGAAAATATAATAAAATGTTTGGAATATCTAGAATATACAAAAGTAGAAGACTGGGATAAGATACGAGAAGATGATGAAAAAGAAGAGGATATACATATTTATAAAAATGAAAAAGAATATTTTATAGCCGAAGTAAAGGGAATCAACGGACCTGCAATTGAGGATGATTGTAATGTTATTGTAAAATATAAATCTAGGAATTGTTCTAAACTGAAAATTCCAAGCATACATGGAATTGTATTTGTAAATTATCATAAAAATGTTGAACCAAACCAAAGAGAAGAATTAGGTTTTACTTCAAAAGAGATAAAAGATGCTATAAGAGATAAGTATACTCTAGTAGGAACTTATGAATTATTTAAAGCTATAAGATTGTGCCAAGAGCATATAATAAGTAAAGAGAGTATAAGAAGAGCTCTAGAAACGCCAGGCATTTTTAAAGCAATTCCTATATCTTTTGAAAAAATTGGAAAAATAGAGAATATATTAGACAAAATTAATGTTATATGCATACCTTTAGAGTGTGACAAAATAAAAGTAGATGATGAATTATTAATAATAGAAGACAATCATTATTATAAAGCAAAAATAGTAAGCATGATGGTAAACGAGATTGCTGTTGAAGAATCGAAAAAGGGAGATAAGGTAGGAATAAAGATAGATAAAGATATACCAAAAGTAAAATCAACACAAATATATTTAATAAAATAGGTGTAATATGAAAGAAAGTAAAAAACAAATATTAGAGGATTTAAATAATATAGTTATACAATACCAAAATAGTATGATAAAAATAATAAAGAATGATAAAGCTTTACACACAAAAACTGTAATGATCAATACTATCTTACAAAGGAGTTTATCAATTATTGATGCATATCAAAGATTATTGACAAGCAATAATGTATTAATACTAAATTCTTTAATGCGTCTGCAAATAGATAATTGTATTTTTATTTATGGCATGTATTTATTATGCAATGATGGAAATGATATTGCAGAGATATATAAAGATATATTTATTAATAGAAGAAGATTATTTGAATATAAAATCAATAAAAAAGAAAAACTATATGATAAATTTATTATAGAAAGAATTAATAATGATATTCCAAATTTTAAAGAATTATATGAATTTTGTTGCAGATTTATACATTATTCAGACACAGCGAGCTATTTAACTATGGAAGCTAAAGAAGAATCAATTATTGAATTTAATCTTTCAACCAATTATAGACGTTTTAAAAAACAAACTATTATTAATGGAAATAGTTTTGTTGAAGTAAGTAAACTTGTATTAATAATGATTAGTAAGTATTGGAATAATATTGATTTAGGAAAACCTTTAATTTAAAGCAAATAATAGAATGATAAAAAATATAATATATAAATAAAATAAAAATTTAAAGGAACTATTTTAACACCAAAAGTGCTAAAATTATCCTTTATTAAATACATTGTATATTTTTCATAAGTTTAAAAAAGTACCTAAAAATCCAAAGCTTTTTCAAAATTTTGAAAAAACTTTGGATTAATTTTAACTATTTATCTATACAGCCAATAATCAACTCAACTCCATCACAAAATCCATTCCTATAATATTCCTCATTCCAATAACAAATATAATCCATAAAATTCTTATCAAGTCTATCTAATTGACTTTTCACATACTTTTGATTCTGTTTAGGAACATTCTTTAAAATGTTTTCAGCTATTTCATCAAAATAAATCCAATGTTTTTTGTCTTCATTAGATTTTAAAGCAGAGATATCTTCATCTCTATAAATAAACCAATCTTTTAAAATATCATCATTAACTTCTCTTAAATTTTTCATAATAAAACCTCCAAA
>QRFC01001015.1_pt1 | contig 24559 bp, 22 predicted proteins | sample 1861061 | NCBI WGS metagenome assembly QRFC01 (sample SAMN09711282, study PRJNA482702) | Human gut metagenome, whole genome shotgun sequencing project.
TAATATGTCAAATTTTAAATAAAAAAACGAAGCAAAAAACAAGGTGCTCAATTGAGCACCTTATTGTTTTACTTCCGTTTCTTCTTCTTATTTATTCTTTTGGGGTTCTTTTTCTTTTTTTCTTCTCTTAACACTTTTTCATTCTTTTTCTGGAGCTCTTGCTCCTTTAGCCATCCATAATAATCCTTCATATCCTAGACCTCCTAATTATCTATTATGGTGGTTTCTAACATGGGGAACTTCCCCAGATCACTATTAATATATAACAAATATTTATACTTGTCAATAGATTTATTTGTTTTATCCAAATATTCCTCTTCTTTTTACTGGTGGTTGTTCATTCATTGTTTTTGCAAGTTCAACAAGTAATTCTCTTTGTTCTTTTGTTAATCTTTTTGGAGTTTGAACAACAACTTTAAAAATAAAGTTTCCTTGTGCATTTGAATTAATGCTTTTGAACCCTTTCGCCCTTATAGAAAATTGAGTTCCTGTTTGAGTTCCTTCTGGAATTTTATATTTTTCCTTTGACCCATCTACCATTGGAATTTCAAGTTCTGCACCAAGTGTTGCTTGCGTTATTGTAACTGGAATATCGCAATATACGGTATTTCCTTCTCTTGTAAAAACTGAACTTTTCCTTACTTTTACAGTTATGTATAAATCTCCTGCTGGACCACCTTTTACACCTGGGTTTCCTTCATTTCTTATCACAACAGTTTGATTATTATTAATTCCTGCTGGAATTTTTACTTTTATTTTTGGAGATTTTCTAACAGTTCCTTTTCCATGGCAATTTTCACATGGCTCTTTTATTATTTCTCCAGTTCCTCGACACTCGCCACAAGTTCTAGTTGTTTGCACTCTACCTAAAATAGTATTTTGAAAACTTGTAACTTGACCTGTACCATTACATGATGGACATTTTATTTTAGAAGTACCTTTTTTAGCTCCTGTTCCATTACATACAGAGCAATTTTCTTGCCTAGTAACTATTATTTCTTTTTCTACACCTAAATATGATTCTTCAAAAGAAATATCTATACTTAAATTTAAATCTTCACCTTTTCTTGGCCCATTATTTCTTCTAGAATTTGCTCTTTGAGAACCAAATCCTCCACCAAAAAATGAAGAAAATATATCTCCTAAATCTCCAAAGTCACCAAAATCTGATGTAGAATATGAATAATATCCATTTTGACCACCAAAAGGTCCTCCTGCTCCACCAAAACCAGCACTTGGGTCTGCTGTTCCAAATTGATCATACATTTTTCTTTTTTGTGGGTTTGATAAAACTTCATATGCTTCATTTACTTCTTTAAATTTAGCCTCTGCTTCTTTTTTATTATCTTGGTTTGCATCTGGGTGATATTTTTTTGCCATTTTTCTATATGCCTTTTTTAATTCATCATCTGTTGCTGTTTTACTTACACCTAATATTTCATAATAATCTTTTTTCTCTGCCATCTCTTTTTCCTTTCTTAAGGCGTTTATTAAAACTTTAGGCGGAACACCTCTATCCCGCCTTAAATATTATTTTAATATTATTTATTATCTTGGTCTTCAACCTTGTAATCTGCATCATATACATTTCCATTATTTTCCGCATTTGAAGCATCTTCTGCATTTCCTGTTTCTCCTGGGTTAGCACCTGCATTTGGGTTTGCATTTTTATATAGTTGCTCACTCATTTCATAAAATACTTTTGTTAGTTTTTCTGTTGCTTCTTTTATTTCTTCTGTGTTGTTTGATTCTAATGCTTTTTTAGTTGCTTCAATCTCTGTTTCAATTTTTGCTTTTTCTTCTCCACTAATTTTATCGCCTAATTCATTTAATGTTTTCTCACTATTATAAATTAAACTTTCAGCATTATTTTTAACTTCTATTTCATCTTTTCTCTTTTTATCTTCTTCTGCATGAGCTTCAGCATCTTTAACTGCTTTTTCAATATCTTCATCTGTAAGGTTTGTTGAAGCTGTTATTGCAACATTTTGGCTATTTCCTGTTGCCATATCTTTTGCAGAAACATGAACTATACCATTTGCATCTATATCAAATGTAACTTCAATTTGTGGTACTCCTCTTGGTGCTGCTGGAATTCCTGTTAATTGGAATCTTCCAAGAGTTTTATTATATGCAGCCATTTCACGTTCACCTTGTAATACATGAACTTCAACTGATGTTTGACCATCTGCTGCTGTAGAGAATATTTGTGATTTTTTAGTTGGTATTGTTGTATTTCTTTCAATTAATTTTGTAAATACTCCACCATATGTTTCAATCCCTAAAGATAATGGTGTTACATCTAATAATACTAAATCTTTAACATCTCCAGATAATACACCACCTTGAATTGCTGCACCAATTGCAACACATTCATCTGGGTTAATACCTTTATCTGCTTCTTTACCTGTTAATCTTTTTACTAATTCTTGAACAGCTGGAACTCTTGTAGATCCACCAACTAATAATACTTTGTGAATATCTCCAATTGAAAGTCCTGCATCTTTTAATGCATTATTAACAGGAGTTGCTGTTGATTCTACTAAATCGTGAATTAACTCTTCAAATTTTGCTCTTGTTAATGTTACATCTAAATGTTTAGGTCCTGTTGAATCTGCTGTAATAAATGGTAAATTAATATTTGTTTGTTGAACTCCTGAAAGTTCTATTTTTGCTTTTTCAGCAGCTTCTTTAAGTCTTTGCATAGCCATTTTATCTGTTGATAAATCTATACCATCTGACTTTTTAAATTCAGATACTAAATACTCTATAATTTTTTGGTCAAAGTCATCTCCACCAAGATGTGTATTACCATTTGTTGCAAGAACTTCAAATACCCCATCTCCAATATCTAGTATTGAAACATCAAAAGTTCCTCCACCTAAATCGTAAATTAATATTTTTTGATCTTGTTCTTTATCCATTCCATATGCTAAAGCTGCAGCTGTTGGCTCATTTATAATTCTTAATACTTCAAGTCCAGCTATTTTTCCTGCATCTTTTGTAGCTTGTCTTTGACTATCACTAAAATATGCTGGAACAGTTATAACAGCTTGAGTAACTTTTTGTCCTAAATAATTTTCAGCATCAGCTTTTAATTTTTGTAATATCATTGCGGAAATCTCTTGTGGAGAGAATGTATCTCCTTCTATTTTAACTTTTTCGTTTGTTCCCATTTTTCTTTTTATTGATATTACTGTATTGTCTGGGTTTGTAACTGCTTGACGCTTTGCTATTTGGCCAACTAGTCTTTCTCCATTTTTTGAAAATGCAACTATTGAAGGTGTTGTTCTATTTCCCTCTGCATTTGGTATAACAACTGCTTCTCCTCCTTCCATAACTGCAACACATGAATTTGTTGTTCCTAAATCAATTCCTATAATTTTTCCCATTTTTAAATCCTCCCTTAAAGTTTTTAATATCTATTTTATACAGTTTTAAACTGTTTTAAACATTAATTATTTACTACAACCATTGAATGTCTTATAACTTTTGAGCCAATTTTATATCCTTTTCTAAATACTTGTACAATTTCTTGACTTTTCTTTGTTTCATCTTGTACACTACTTACTGCTTCATGCAAGCTTGGGTCAAATTGCTCTCCTTCTGCCTTTATTTCTTCTACATTATGTTTTTTTAAGAAATCTTTAAACTGTTTTTGCACAAGTTCAATTCCCTGTTTATATTGTTCATCTTTACTTTCAGCATTAACTGCATTATCTAAATTATCTATTGCAGGAAGCATTCCTGATATTATATCCGAAAGTACAGAATTATATAAGTTTTCTCTTTCTTTTTGACTTCTTTTTTTGAAATTTTCAAATTCAGCTAAAACTCTTTTATATCTATCATTCAGTTCATCTAGCTCAATTTGTTTAACTTGAAGTTCATCTATCTTTTCTTCTTTAACTTCTTTATTTTCTTTTATATCTTCTGACATATAAACTTTTTCCTCTCTTTCATTATATGTTTTTTAGCACTCTTTATTATTATTTGCTAAACCTTATATATAATACAACTTTATTTAGCACTTGTCAAGTCCTTTTGCTAATTTTTTTGAATTTATATCATAGATTTTTGTAGTGTTGCAATTAATGTGAAACAAAAAGTATAAAAAAAAAAAATTCAAGTAGTATAATTGAATTATCAAAAAAACAAAATTATACGAAAGGACTTGAATCACTTATGTATTTTTTTATTGGAAATTTAGCATATCTTAATCACTTTTTTATTCCATTTTCTTTGAGCTATTAGTTTTACTTCGCCGAAGTCATATTCTAATCTATCTCCAAAATCGTAATCTTGTCTGATAAAACATTCATTTTCAGAGCTTTTTATTCTCTTCATTTCTAAAACGACTGTTGAATAGCTTAATGGAAAACCTTGCTTTTTTAGCAATTCATAAATTTGTTGTTTTGTTAAAGCTTGTTTATTTGTTCCAAGAACTTTAACCTTTTTTTCTTCATCTTTTAAAATTTTTTCTAATGCATTTAAAAATTCAGGAGTTACTTTTCTTCTAACTCTATTTTCTGAATTATATTTAGGAACAGAAGTTATATTTTCTTGTATTTGCTTAATTTCTTTTGCGTCATTTGTTTCATCTAATTTTAAAATGTTCACTTTATATTGATTCCAATATTTATTAACAGTTTTTTTATCTATGCTTAAAGCTCTGCCAACTGCTCTATTTGATAATCCTTCTAATTTTAATTTTATTATTGCAGATTTATCCAATAAATTTTTCATCTCATTCGACCTCCAAATATATTTAATCATATATTTGGAGAATTTTAAAAGTGGACCATTTTTCAATTACAAAATCGTAATTTTTTGGTCCACTTTTAATATATCAAAAACATTCAATGCTTATAAAGAGTTCGATGAAAACTCGCTTTGTTGGCTTCAAGTGGAATACGTCAAGCCGCGTCGGAAAAATAGTCCACCGGACTATTTTTACCTTCGTTTCGGCTGGCCCCAGACCAGCTCGAAACTTGGCAACCTCCTTTTCGATTCCACATCTTTTAATGCATTTTGGCACAGCTTTGCTGTGCCTCTTTGGTGGCTTCAAGTGGAATCGAACCACTGACACGAGGATTTTCAGTCCTCTGCTCTACCAACTGAGCTATGAAGCCTTATAAAAAAATGGCGACCTGGAACGGGCTCGAACCGTCGACCTCCGCCGTGACAGGGCGGCATTCTAACCAACTGAACTACCAGGCCGTAAAAGGAATGGTGGTCGTTATAGGGCTCGAACCTATGACCCCCTGCTTGTAAGGCAGATGCTCTCCCAGCTGAGCTAAACGACCATTTCTTTTAACGTTTTTTAGTATACTATGTTTTTTGCTCCTTGTCAAGAGTTTTTTTACTTTTTTTTCAATTTTTTGGATTTTTTTTTTATTTTGGTAAAGAATAATATATAAATAGCACTTTAGAAGGGTAATTTTGTACCAAACTACTACCTAAATTTACAATGAAAGGAATGTGATAAAATGGATAACAACAATGAATTAAATGTTTTAGATGAGGTAAACAAAGGTGCAACTATGGGAATGGATGCTATAGAATTTATAAGCAAAAAAGTTGGAGATGAAAATTTTAAAAATGTTTTAGATATTGAATATAACAAATATAAAGATATATCTAGAAGAGTAAATGATTTATATCTCAATTATACTAGTAAAAAAGAGCCTCATGAAACAAGTGGCATGAATAAAGTAATGACTTGGTGGGGTGTTCAAATGAACACAATGAGCGACAAAAGTAATTCCAATCTTTCAGAACTTTTGTTAAATGGAACTAATATGGGAATTATTGAAGGAAGAAGATTATTAAATCAAAATCCAAATATTAATAAAGATATTCATTCTTTACTTGCAGACTTTGTAAAAATGCAAGAAGATAGTGTTGAAAAATTAAAAAGCTACTTATAATAGTAGCTTTTTAGTTCCATTTAAATATCTTCTTCAAAAAACTTTCTAAATGTTTGTTCATTAATTTTTTCCTTTTGCAATAATTCTTCTGCAACCATGTCTAATTTGTCTCTGTGAGCTCTTAAAATCTCTTGTGCATCATTGTAAGCAGTATCTATTAATTTTTTCACTTCTTTACCAATTTGGTCTCCCATATCTTTTCCAAACATATCTAAAATATATTCTCCATTCTCATTTTTCAAAGAAATTGGACCAATCATATCATTCATTCCATATTTTACAATCATATCTTTAGCAATTTGAGTTGCAACTTCAATATCATTGCTTGCTCCTGTGGAAATATCATTTATTGCCAATTTTTCTGCCGCTCTTCCACCTAGTAAAGCAATTAATTTCTCTTCCATTTCAGTTTTAGATATATAAGATTTATCCTCGTCATTTTTATACATTGTGTATCCGCCAGCCATACCTCTTGGAATAATTGATATTTCTTTTACATCTGTTTGTGTTGGCAAATACCAGCTAACAATGGCATGTCCCGCTTCGTGGTAAGCTGTAAGCCTTTTATCTTTTTCTGAAATAACCCTACTATGTTTTTCAAGACCAACTGTAACCTTTTTCTCTGCTTCTTCAATATCTTCCATTGTTATTTTTTCATGGTTACTTTTTGTTGCAATTATTGCAGCTTCATTTAAAATATTTGCAAGCTCTGCTCCTGTAAATCCTGCCGTATCTTCTGCAATACTATCAAATGAAATATCATTAGCTAATTTTTTATCTTTACTATGAATCTTAAGAATTTCTTTTCTGCCTTTCATATCTGGTGCTGGAATTGTAATTTGCCTATCAAACCTACCTGGTCTTAAAAGAGCTTTATCTAGCATTTCTGGTCTGTTTGTAGCAGCAAGAACTATAATAGTTTCTTCAGAAGAAAAACCATCCATTTCAACTAATAATTGATTTAAAGTTTGGTTGTTTTCTGTTTCTGCACCACTTCCGCTTGCTCTTCTTGAGCCAATTGCATCTATTTCATCAATAAACACAATACAAGGAGCAAGTTTTCTCGCTTTATCAAATAACTTTCTAACTCTTGACGCACCTAATCCTGCAAACATTTCAATAAATTCTGAACCACTCATTGATATAAATGGAACACCTGCTTCTCCTGCTATTGCCTTTGCAATTAAAGTTTTACCTGTTCCTGGCTTTCCATAAAGCAAAACACCTTTTGGAATTTTAGCTCCCATTTCAATAAATTTTTTAGGTTCTTTTAAAAATTGCACAAGCTCAACCATTTCTTGCTTTTCTTCTTCTAAACCTGCAACATCTTCAAATTTTACCTTTGTTTTTCTTTCTGTTTCATCATATATTTCACCTCTATCTCCCAAACCTTGCATTTTAAATATCATTATAAACAATGCTACCATAATTATAGTTGGAAGAAGAGAGAAAAAGTAAGCTGGAATTTTCGCTAATACACTTTGACTTTTTTGTATTAACTCTATATCATTTCCATTTGCAACTTCTTCCTGAATTAAGCTTATAAAACTTTGATTATTTGGAACTATTGAAACTTTTAAAAGTTCAGGATCAACATTTTCCTCGTCATTCTCTTTAACAGCTTCCTCTTCTACATTTTCATCTTTAATCTCTTCTTGTGGTTGTTCTTCATCAACAACATTATTTTGAACATCTTCTAATTTTTCTTTTAATGTTACTTTTACGGTTGTAGAACCTGTTACCATTTCAACTTTTTTTACATTTCCTATTGATATTTGTTTTATTAAATCTGTATATGCTAAAGTTTTATCATCTTCTTTTTGTTTCATTTTTAATTGATATACAATCATAAAAACAATTAAAATACAAATTGAAAATACTAAAACTGCATATAGCCCATCTTGCTTTTTATTTTTATTTTTTTTGTTATCTTTTTTCATAAAAAATCTTTCCTTTCTACTTGCTTTCTATGCATTTGACCCTTGTTCTTCTGTTCCTTCTTTTTCTTTTTTATCCTCTTTATTTTCTTCTTTTTCTTCTTTGTTTTCTTCTTCATCTTTAGGCCTTTTTGGAATAGTTATTGTTTCTTCTATTTTTTGCTTGCTATTTTCTATAATTTTCATAAGTTCTAAATTTTGCTTTATAATATCAGACTTTATCATAAAAATTGCTGCAGTAAGGCTTATATAAGAAACAGCTGCATATACCACATCAAAATATTTTATTTCAAAATTTGCAAGTAACAATAATGCAAAATATAATAATTTTAAAATAATTGATAAAGTCATTGCAAATATTGACATATTAAACAAAGCTTTATAATTAATTTTTATTTTTGAAATAAAACAAGTTATTATCCCAAACAAAGACAATGTAAGCACATCTAATAAAGTTGAAAAGAAAAATGTTATTAAAATACTTACTATAATCATCGAAATTAATCCATTTTTGCTATATTCTTCAAGCATTTTTCCAACAAGTGCTTTTTGGTCTTCATCAACTGCAATACTTTCAACTTGATAAATAATCTTTTTAGATATATCTAAATCATTTTCTTCATATTTTGCAACTTTATCTACATAATAAAAATATATCACACTAAAACAAACACAAAAAATTAGCATTAATTTTATAAAATACAAAATTGCTTTTTTCACTCCGCTTGCTGCCATTTCTGGGTATTTTTCAAATTTCGTTATTGAATACCAAATCATCTTAAAAAAGCCCAGATTTATAAATTCTTGCTTTTTAGTTTCATTACTTTCCACTATTTATACTCCCTTCTTATGGTATTTTGAATAAATATAGGGCTAACATTTAGTTTAACTTCATCACCTATTTTTACATCTTTTCCAGTGACATCCACTGTAATATGGTACATTCCTACTCTACCTAATACTTTACACTTTGTATATTCTTTTGAATTTGTTTTTATTTCAACATAAAGAGATTTATCTTTGAAACTATCTTTTATATCTCTTACAATATAGCGAAGTTTGTCTCTTTTTCTAAACATATCTCTTTGTTCCCTAACATTAAATCCATCTGCATAGCCACAAGGAATTATTGCAACTTTAGTTTTATTTTTTGTAGTAAAAGCATTTGAATATCCTATATTATACCCCTTTTGAAGTTCTTTTATTTCAGATACATTTGATTTTAAATATGCTATTTTTTTTAATCCATATATGTTGGGTATTGAAATTCTTCCTAAAAACGCAGAACCTATTCTTACAGCATTTAATCTCATATGTTTAAACTTCAAAAAAGCTGAAGAATTACAAATGTGGAGCATTCCTGTTTCTACTTTATTTTGTTTTAAATATTCCACAACATCTATAAATCTTTTAAATTGTTCTTCCGTATATTCATTTTTTTCGTAAAATGCAAGTGAAAAATGTGAAAATGTTCCTTCTATTTGTATATTTTCTAAATCTTTTAAAGCTTCTAGTATTTGTTCTTTTTCATTATAACAAAAACCATATCTTCCAAAGCCTGTATCTATTTTTATATGTGCTTGTACTTTTTTTTGCTTTGATTTAGCTACACTTTTTGCCATTTCCACAGCCTCTTTTGACCCTAAAGTTAAAATAATATCATTATCTATTAAAAGCTCTACTTCTTTCTTTATAGCTGTTGAAGATAAAAGCAATATTCTAGCTTGCAACTTTGCTTCTCTTAATGCAATTGCTTCTTCAACAGTTGCAACAGCTAAAAAATCCACTCCATTATCTATTAAAAATTTAGAATATTGAATTAACCCTAAACCATATCCATTTCCTTTAACTACGGCAATCAATTTTATTGCTTTATGGTTATCTTGCCTTCCTGTTTCTTTAACAATATTTTTTATTTTTCTTATATTATGTTTCAAATCTTCTTTATTTATTACAAGTGACTTCATTATTCCTCCAAAACTTATTTTTTAAATTTAAGTTTTAATGCCCTTAAACTTCTAAACATCTTTTCTGAAAATTTATAAACCTTATATGTTAATGGTTTAAACGGAATATATACTTCTCCAATAAATTCGGTATATTCTGCTCCAAAGCCTTTTTTAAATCTATATAACCCATTAGAATCATCTGCAATTCCAGGCACTCCTCTTAAGTCATATATATCACTTTTTCTTGAAATGGCTATTTTAATCATTTCCCATTGTAGTAAATAATTTGGCATTAAGTTTCTGTGCTCATTACTACTTGCCCCATAAAGATACCATGTTTTATTTCCATACATTATTGGTATTACTCCTGAAATTGGTTTTCCATCATAATATGCCATAAGTATTTTCATGTGTTCTGGTCCTAGGCAATCATACATTTTTTCAAAATATTCTAAAGGTCTTGTAATAAAGCCATCTCTTATTCCTGTTGTAACCATTATTTTATGAAAATCTTTTAAATCTTCTCTTGTTCCTTCCTTTACCGTTACTCCCTTTTTAGTTGCCAAGCGAACATTATACCTTGTTTTTTGATGAAAATTTTTAAAAATTTCATCTTCTGTTTTATTTTTTGTATCTAGTCTAAATACATATCTTGGTTGAATTTCATCTCTAAAATTCTTTGCGTCATCTTTTATTGAATAACCCAGTTCTAGCATTATATTTCTAAAATCAGTATCATTACTTTTAATGTCTGGTTCTATTCTTAATACAATTGCATTATATTTTTTTGCAAGTTCTTTTGCCCCTTCTGTAATTTGCCTTAAAACCTCTATATTATGAATATCACATACAGGTCCTCTTGCCGAATACATTATATTTCCAAAAAATGGTATTTTTCTAACCAACACCATTAAGGAACCATTAATTTTCCCATTTGTATCTTCTGCTAAAATCACTTCTCTTTTCCAACTTTGTTTTACTTTTGCCCATTCTAATGATTGTTGAAAATTACATCTTTCGTGCTTTTCTAAAAAATCTGAGTATTCTTCTTCATCTTTTTTATTTTGTAATATTCTCATTTAACTTTCATCCTTCCATTTTTGTTTTAGTTTTTGCTTTTTATGTTATAATATTACATCATTTTTACTTATTTGTAAAGAAAAAATATCTATAATGTTTTTCGTTTCATGTATCTTTCCTTTTACTATATTCTAATTTTACCGCAAAGCACAAAAAATAGCAAGAAATTCTTGTTATTTTTTTGCCTTCTACTTGAGTATACTTTTTATATAAAATATAAATTCTTTTCATATTTTAAGAGCTTTTTTAGCAACTATTAGTCACATTTTTAAATTTTCTATCTATTATTATTTTTTATTTTACTTTTTGACGTTTTTCGACAAATTTAAAAAATGAACTTTAATAAATGGTTAAATCTCATTTTTCAAATTTGAAAAAATTTTACTCCAAAAACCTTAAAATTTTATTTAAACTCAAAAAAACCCCCTAAATTGAAAATTCAATTTAGGGCCAAAACTTATCTTTCACATTCGTGTTTATGGTCACATTCATGTTTATGATCGCATTCATGTTCTTTCTTCTCTTCAAAACATTCACACTCATGACCTTGTTTACATTTTAAGCATTTTCCTTCATGCATACATTTTGCTGAAATATTATAATGACGTACATCATTTACCCAAATATCTATTGCATATTGTTTACCTGGGCAAAGAGGTCCAAATACAAATTCTCCATATTCATCTGTAAAAGCATGAGAAATTGGACATCTTTTCTTTATTCCATCTTTACAAAATTCAATTTCTATTAATTTAACAACTGCATTTTTTACAGGCTCTTTAAATACATTTTTAATAGTTCCATATATTACATCTCTTTGGTCTTCTGGTAATGTTATATCCAAGTCAAATTGTTTTCCCTTCTCAATAACACCATCAACCTTTAAAACAGGACATGGTGGCATAGGTCTTTTCATTTCAAACTCTTTATCTTCCATTACTTGTCACTTTCCTTTCATTGAGCATAAATATGCTCATTTTTTAGCAATTAACTGCTTAATATATAATATGAATTAAGTCGAATTTTGTTAATAAATATTTTTTCTTCCACACATTGACTTTTTTAGTAAAAATATCATATAATAAAGTAAGTATTTTTTACATAGTAGAGGTGTTATATGAAAAATTATAAATTAGCCATAGTAGGCGCAACAGGCCTAGTCGGTAGAACAGCATTAAAAGTATTAGAAGAAAAAAATTTTCCAAATTTTGAATATAAACTATTTTGTTCCAAAAAATCTGCTGGTACAAAAGTAAAATTTATGGAAAAAGAATATATTGCAAACGAATTAACCGAAAACTCTTTTGACGAAGGTTTCAATTTTGCAATATTCTCTGCAGGTGGAGAAACATCTAAAAAATTTGCACCAATTGCTGCATCAAAAGGATGTATTGTTATAGATAATAGTAGTGCATTTAGAATGGACAAAAATGTACCTTTGGTTGTTCCAGAAGTAAACCCAGACGATATCTTTTGGAATACAGGAATAATTGCAAACCCTAATTGTTCTACAATTCAAGCAGTAGTTGCATTAAAGCCATTAGATGATAAATACAAAATAAAAAGAATTATATATTCTACATACCAAGCGGTTTCTGGTGCTGGTGTAAATGCATTAGAAGATTTACATTCACAAGCAAGTTACAACAACTTAAAAAAATTCTCCCACCCAATATATAATAACTGCTTGCCACATATAGATGTTTTTATGGATGATGGCTATACAAAAGAAGAACACAAAATGATAAATGAAACAAAAAAGATTTTAGGAAATGAAAACCTAAAAATAACAGCAACTACCGTTAGAGTACCTATAGAAAACTGTCATGGAGAATCTATAAATATTGAATTTGAAAAAGACTTTAATTTAGATGATGTAAAACAATTGCTAAAAAATTCTAAAGGAATTGTTTTATATGATGATATAACAAAAGATATCTACCCTATTGCAACAGTTGCAAATGGTACAGATAATGTATATGTTGGAAGATTAAGAAGAGATTTTAGTCAACCAAACACTTTAAATATGTGGTGTGTTGCAGACAATATAAGAAAAGGCGCAGCAAGTAATGCTATACAAATAATGCAAAAAATAATTGAAAAAGAGGTTTAATCTTAATTATGAATATAGAAAAAGATGGTTTTATTATTAAAGAAAAATTAGATAAAGAACTTGTGCTAAAAATTACAGATAATGTTGCTCAAAAAATTGTTACCACATTTCCCAAACTAAATCTAAATGAAAATGAAATATCTACAAAACTTTTTTGCTTAAATATGTATAAAGCTCAAATTCCTGAAGGCATGGCCGAAGCTAGCTATTCTTATAAAAGTTCTTCAATTTATTTTAATTTTCATATTGCAAATGAAGATTTAGAGGAATTTGCCATACATGAATGTTTGCATTATCTTCAAGAAGTAAAAAATAATGATGGAAATTTAAAGAAAATGGGGCTTTCTAGCTTTTCGCTTTTAGGTGTAACAGGTGTTGGTCTAAATGAAGCTGCCGTACAATACATGGCTGCTAAAATAATAGGTATACAGCCAGATTTTGAAAAATATTATGATATAATTCTTTATACTCCTAGTCCATCATACTACCCTATTGAATGTACTCTTCTAAATGAGTTGATATTTTTTATAGGGGAAGATATTTTGATAAATAGTACATATTTTTCAACTAACAATTTTAAACAAAAGATAATAAATCTTACCTCAAAAAAAGTATTTAATCAAATAAATTCTTTCTTTGATGATATTTTAAAATATGAAGAAAAAATTACAACATTAAATAACAAGATTTTAGAAATTGAAAATGACAAAAAAATAACAAAATTACAAATTGAAGTTTTTGAACTTAGAAAAAAAATTAATGTTTCCTTTTTTGAAGCCCAAAATTTAATAATACAAAATTTTTTCGATGCCCTATATGAAAAAATAACAAATTTGGAAGAACTTGAAACTTACAGAAGAAAACTTACAGATTTTAGTCAGCTTATTGGTGTTAAAGATAATTATACTTTTTTTGATAATTATTATCATGAAACTATGAATAAACTTGAGCATAAATCTAATATTCTTGAAAATGGCGGATGCGAAACCGCACTTTCAAAAAAGAATTCTTCCTTATTTGCAAAACTTTTAAATAAGATAAAAAAGCTTATTTCTTCAAAAAATATAGAACAAAAGGAACAAGATTAAATTTCTTTAACTTATACACCGTTTTTGTTATTATAGGAAATTTCTCCGAACTTCCTATAATAAAACAATAACGGTGCACAGAAATTTGTGGAAGCAAATTTCGCGCGCGAACAAAGACACGAACTTTAAAAAGTGTTTGTAAGTATTATGTTATTAATGTCCGCTTTTGTTCTACCAAAAAAAGCATACATGTAGTATGCTTATTTATAATAAAGAACATCATTATTTGTTCTCTCTTGTTATTCCTAATTGTTTTAGAATATATTCCTCTTTTTGCCTCATTTCTTTTTTAGGTTCTTCTTCCATATGATCATAGCCCATAAGATGGTAAAAACTATGAACCACCATATAACTAAGTTCCCTTTCAAAACTATGACCATATTCTTCTGCCTGTTCCTCAACCTTTGGAATACAGATAACCATATCCCCTAAAATATCTTCAATTTGAAAATCATTTTTAGCTACTTTTTTATCAATTTCTTCTTTTTCAAACATCGGAAAAGAAAGCACATCCGTTTCTTTGTCAATATTTCTATGCTTACAATTTAAATTCCTGATATTTTTCAGATCTGTTAGCGTAATGCTTACGCTAAACTTATTTTGTGGCAAATTTTCTTCTTCAAAACATTTATTTAAAACCTTTGAAATAATTTCTTCATATTTTTCATTTGGCTCCACATTTAAATACTCTATATCAATTTGCAATTGTATTATTCTCCTTTTTTATTTTTGTATAATTTTTATTGCTTATAAATCCTGTAATTTCTTTCATAACTCCATAATCCACAAGTTTTCTCTTATAATATTTTATAAGCCTTGTATAGTCAAATTTTTCTTTTGAAACATTTTTAATTTCATTTTTTATGAATAAAATTTCTTTTCTTTTTACATATTCTATATAATCTAAATCTTTTAATTTTTCAATTTCCTTATATTCATTCCATAATTTCTTAAATGCTTCTCTTTCTTTCATGTTGTCCCAATAAACCTTTGTAGATAATAATTTTATGTTATAATCTTCAATTAAGTTAATAAGCATATTATAAGCTTTTTCTCTTCTTATTGTAATTTTTGTATCTTGCACTAAACATCTTGCATCTTTTAAAAGTTTCATATAACATTGTTCTGCAACCGTAAGTGGAAGACTGTGTGTAAATAATTTTCTGCTTATTCCAAGTATTATCATATTTTTTTCAATATTATCTCTTTGGTCTAATTTGCCTACTTCAAATGTTTCATATTTTTCATAATCTGCAATTATTTCATTATAATTTTCTTTTCCTTCTATTTTAATTTTTAATGCCAAAATGTTTTCAAGGTATTCTTTTAATGTATCAAATATTTTTAAATAAACCCATTCTTTTGTAGAATCATATATTTGTATTGCGTCTGCAAGTTTTATCGAATAGTTTTTCAAAATTCCTTTGTATAGCCAGTCCATTTTTTGAATATAAAATTTGTTATATTTTTCTAATACTTTTTGTTTTCCATTAATTTTAACTGTTTCATTGTCCAATTCTAATAAATACTTTTGTTTTCTAAATTTATATTCAACATACTCGCTTTCTTTTAGTGAAATAACACCATAATATTTTGATAATGCATTTTTTTCAAAAGTTGTTGCTGTATTATTTTTTACTTTTTTATATATCGAATCCATAACATATTTATCTAATGCTTCAAGATATGCTTCATAAGCTTCTTCATATTTTTTTTCATACTCTTCCTTTTCTGCTTCATCATTTGAATAATTTTCAAAAGCCTTTATCACAGCATTTCTTTTAATGTTTATAAACATGCCATTAATTCCTACTTTAGTAGGTATTAAAATTTTATTAATTGTATTAGTAAGTTTATTTATAAATCCTTTATTCGCCCCTGTGATTTTTAAACTAACTTCTTCCATCTGCATCTTCCTTTCTAAGTGATTTTTCTGTTGTTCTCTAATGCCTAAAATTTACTTTTTTTACTAGCAAATTTTCATCTATATTTTATACCAAAATAAAAAAAATAGCAATAATATTTTGCTATTTTTATAAAAATATTTAAACAGTAACTAAATAGATAAAACTTAAAAGAAAGCTTAAACTCAAAAATCCTTTTACTATGCTAATAAATCACATCAAGATTATTTATACACTCTAAAAAGGGGCAATCTCAATACAACCGAAACGTTCGAAATTATTGATATTATTAAACATTTATTAAAACAGTGAAAATCTATAAAAAAATCATTCTAAAATTAATTTATGGCGGACTCTCTTATTAATCACTTTTTAATTATAATTGATACTATTTTTTTGCTCTTTGGCAAAATAAATTTGTAAGTCTTGCAAAATCTTCAATTGTTAAATTTTCTGCTCTTATATCTTCTCTTAAGCCCAATGTTTTTAAAATTTCTATTCCTTCTTCTTTATTTTTAAATACACCCGTATTTACCAAGCCATTAATCAAAGTCTTTCTTCTTTGCATATAACTACATTTTATTATACTGAAAAAAATCTTTTTATTTTCTACTTGAACTGCCGGTTCTTTTCTTAACTTCAAATTAATTACCTCTGATTTCACTTCTGGCATAGGAATAAAAGATGTATTTTCAACCTCTCTTATTTTAGAAGATTCACAATAATAATATACCGTATAAGTAATTGCTCCTGTGTTTTTTCCACTTGGCACTTCAATTAACCTATCAGCAACCTCTTTTTGAATCATAACCGTTATGCTTTCAATATCTAAATTACTTTCTAATAATTTCATAATAATAGGTGTTGTTATATAATATGGTAAATTTGCTACAATTTTAACATTTTGAAATTTATTTTTTTTCTTTTCTTCTTTTATTATAGAATTTAAATCTAATTTTAATATATCTTCATTTATAAGCTCTATGTTACTATATGCAATAAACCTATCATTTAATATTTTAATCATTTTTTTATCTAATTCCACACATATAACTTTTTTGGCTTTTTCAAGCAGAATAGCCGTCATGCTTCCAAGACCTGGGCCAATTTCAATAACTAAATCGTTTTCTAAAATATTTGCTCCATCTACAATATCATTTATTGCTAAATCGTCTATTAAAAAATTCTGTCCAAGATTTTTATTTGCTTTTATTTTATATTTTTTCATTAAAAATTTTGTTTCTTCTAAAACACTCATATTCTCTCCTTCTTATTAACTTAATATATTGTACGACATATTACATATATTGTCAATTACTTTGCTTCTTAAAAAATAGCCTTTAATTTTTAAAATTTTTGCTAAATTATATCAACCTTTTTCAAATGTCTTAACTTATATTTTCCACATTTAAAACAAACCTCAATAACATCAAACCTAACAAAAGCATTTTCCAAATTATGAATATATAAATAATATTTAGTAGTTTTATAAATATGTTTTTTCTTTACTTCATTTACCGCTTCTGCTGGCTTGCCATAAAAATTCGAACTTCTAGTTTTTACTTCAACAAAAACATACTCTGTTCCATCTTTTGCAATAATATCAATTTCCCCCTGTCTTGATAAAAAATTCCTTTCAATTATTTTATACCCTATTTTTTCTAAATAATTACATGCCACATCTTCTCCACAACTTCCTAATTCTTTTTTCTGCAAACCTTCATTCCCACTTTCAAATTTTTATATACCTATTACCTGCAACTTTTTTAATTTTACCCTCTAGCTCTAACATTGTTAATTTAACCATAAGTTCACTTAAACTAATTTTTGTTTTCTTCATAATATAATCTATATCCTTTGGCTCATCATCAATAATACAATATAAATCTTTATGCTCTTTGGGGACTTGCTCTTTTTTTACTTTATTTTTCTTTCTTTCCTTTTTTCTTTCTAAAAAATTATAATTTGAAATTATATCATTTGGAGAAATAGCCATTTTATAGCCTTTTTGTATTAATATATTAGTTCCTAAACTTTTAATATTATCTAAACTTCCCGGAATACAAAAAACATCCCTTTCAGCTTCTTTAGCTATTCTTGCAGTAACAGTTGTTCCACTCCTATAAGCCGCTTCTATAACTAAAGTTGCAATAGATAAACCTGCAACAATTCTATTTCTTTCTAAAAACTTTTGATATTCTGCTTTAGTTTCACTTTCATATTCAGAAATAACAGTACCACCATTTTTTAAAATCTGTTTAAAAAGTTCTTTGTGTTCACTTGGAAAAATATTATTTAAACCACATGGTAAAACAGCAATTGTTTTCATATTAGAATTTAAAGCTTGTCTATGTGCAATTCCATCTATTCCTAATGCTAAACCACTAACTATTGTTATATCATATTTTGAAAATTTTTTTATAAAACTTTCACACCATCTTTTGCCATATTCTGTGCACTCTCTTGAGCCAACAACAGAAATACAATTAGAATTCAAATTATCTAAATTCCCATCTACAAACAATTTTTTAGGAGGATTTTTTATCTTTTTTAACATATTAGGATAAATGTCATCATTTATATATATTTCTTTCAAAACTTAACCTCTCTTCCAATATTTTCTATCTAAATTTCTGTATTGAATTGCCTCTGCTACGTGCTTTTGCTCAATCTTTTCAGAACTATCTAAATCTGCAATCGTTCTGGCAACTTTTAAAATTCTACCATATGCTCTTCCACTTAAACCTAATTTTTCAAATGCCATTTCTAATATTATTTTACTATTTTTATCTAATTTACAATATTGTTCTATTAAATTTGGGGTCAATTCACTATTTGAATAAATATTTAACCCTTTATATCTTTCCAGCTGAATTTTCCTTGCATTATTTACTCTTTTCTTAATTTCTGCTGATGATTCCACCTTTTCATCAGAGCTAACTTTTTTATACTCTACCGGTTTAACTTCTATATGTAAGTCAATTCTATCTAATAATGGTCCACTCACTTGCCCTATATATTTTTGAATTGAGCTTTCCTTGCAGTTACATTTACTATCATCTGTTCCATAATATCCACACGGACAAGGATTCATGCTGGCAATTAGCATAAAATTACAAGGATATGTAAGAGTTGAATTAACTCTACTTATTGTAACATTCCCATCTTCTAATGGTCCTCTTAATACTTCTAAAGTACTTTTTTTAAATTCTGGCAATTCATCTAAAAATAATACTCCAAAATGTGCTAGACTAATTTCTCCTGGTTTAGGAATTCTGCCTCCCCCAATTATTGAAACAGGCGAACTAGTATGATGTGGTCTTCTAAAAGGTCTAATTGTTCTTAACCCTCCTCCTTTTTCAATTTCACCTGAAATGCTATGGATTTTCGTTATTTCTAAAGCTTCTTCAAATGTTAAATCTGGAAGAATAGTTATTAATCTTTCAGAAAGCATTGTCTTTCCAGACCCTGGACTTCCAATAAGCAAACAATTATGTCCTCCTGCAGCAGCTATTTCTAATGCTCTTTTTGCATTTTCTTGCCCTTTTACTTCTGAAAAGTCCACCATATATCTATTTTCATTTTCTAAGTTAAAATTATTTAATGAATTATTTTTATTTATTACTTTTTTGCCTTTTATGTAATTGATAACATCTAATAAATTTGTTACTGGAATAATATCAATACCTTTTATAATTGATGCTTCAACTTCATTTTCTTTTGGAATTATTACTTTTTTTATTCCCAATTTCATTGCTTCTATACACATGGGAAGAACCCCATTTATACTATTAATTTTGCCATCTAAAGATAATTCTCCTAAAAATATGGTTTTTTCAAAATCTTTTAATGTGGTTTTATCTAACTCTTCTATTGCAATTAATATTCCTATTGCCATTGGCAAGTCAAAAAAAGTACCTTCTTTCCTTATATCAGCTGGTGCCAAATTAATAATAATTTTTCTACTTGGAAAATCAATACCAGAATTTTTTATTGCTGCTTTTACTCTTTCTTTTGCTTCTTTTACTCTTGTATCTGGAAGCCCAACAATATCAAAACTTGGTAACCCTCCTGATACATCACTTTGAACCTCTACTAAATATCCATTAAGTCCTTCTAAAGACATGCTCTTTACTAATGAAAACATAAAATGCTCCTCCTTCTAGTTAATAATTTTTAATAAATATATTGATTTTTAACTTTAATTACTATAAAATAAATGTATTAAATTTTAAGTATGGTGATTTTAATGAATAAAAAAGGAAAAAAAATAGCTAAAAAAATAAAAAATAATGTTTTAAAATCTAAAACAGATACTAAAATAGCTCAAATGAAAAATAATCTTAATATAGAAAATGTTATTTCAACTAAAAAATTAAAAATTTTTTTAGGATTTATAATTTTTGTACTGATATTATTAATTTTAAGATTATTTTATTTACAAATATTTGACGGCTCGCACCTTTCTTCTCTTGCAAGTAAACAGCAAGTAATTAATGAAGAAATAAGTAGTAAACGTGGAAATATTTATGACGCTACAGGTGCTTCTCTTGCAATTAGCGAAACTGTTGATACTGTTTCAATTAACCCAAAAAAAATAAAAGGTAAAACAGATGAAGATACAAAAAAATTAAAAGAAAAAATTGCAAAAGGTCTGTCAGAAATTTTTGAATTAGACTATGATGAAACATTAAATAAAGTAAATAGCAATTCTCCTACAGAAACAATTATAAAAAAAGTTGAAGAAACTAAAATAGATAAACTAAAAGCATGGATGAAGGAAAATAAGGTTACTACGGGAATTAATATAGATGAAGATACAAGGAGATATTACCCAAATTCTACTCTAGCTTCAAATGTAATTGGAGTTTGTGGTACAGACAACCAAGGTTTATCAGGTATAGAATTTTCTTATGACTCTATTTTAAAAGGTACATCTGGTAAAAAAACAACGTCTACTGATGCCTCACAAAGTGAAATTCCAAATTCTCAAGAATCTTTTGTCCCTGCTGAAAATGGTTATAATATTGCTTTAACAATAGATGTTCATATTCAATCAATTGTTGAAAGATATTTAAAAGAAGCAGTTGAAAAAAATTCTTGTTCAAAAGGTGGTAATTGCATAGTAATGGATCCTAAAACTGGCGACATTTTAGCAATGGCTTCTGTTCCAGATTATGATTTAAACTCACCCATGACACCAACATATTTTTACGCTGATAATTGGGATAATTTGTCTAAAGAAGAAAAAAATTCACGCATATATGAAATGTGGAAAGTTCGTTCAGTTTCTGAAACATATGAACCTGGCTCTGTTTTTAAATTAATTACGGCTGCTGTTGCTCTAGAAGAAAACATAACAAAAACAGATGTTGCAAATGATTTTTACTGTAATGGTTTTGAAGATATTAGTGGTACTATAATTCAATGTTGGAAATACCAAGCTCCTTATTATTCTTCTCACGGTCCAGAATCTTTGCGTGACGCATTAATGAACTCTTGTAACCCTTCTTTTATGCAACTTGCTAAAAGAATTGGTGCAAAAACACTTTATAAGTATTACAATGCTTTCGGATTTTTTAATAAAACCAATATTGGGCTTTCAGGAGAATCTTCAGGTATATTTTATGACTTAAATGATGTTCATCCTGTTGAACTTGCAACTATGTCTTTTGGACAAAGGTTCACAATAACACCTCTTCAAATGTGTACAGCAGTTTCTGCTTTAGCTAATAATGGGTATTTAGTTCAACCAAAAATTATAAAATCAATGACTAATACTGATACTGGCGAGGTTACAGAATTTGAAACAAAAAAAGTTAGACAGGTAGTTTCTAGCCAAACTGCAGCAAATATAAAATCTATGATGCAATCTGTTGTAACAGATGGTACAGGAAAAAATGCAAAAGTTGAAGGATATACAATTGGTGGTAAATCTGGTACTTCTGAACCAATTGCTGCTGATAAAGGTGCAGGTTATACAACTTCTTTTGTTGCCATTTCCCCTGTTGAAAATACTCAAGTTGTAGTTTTAGTAACTCTTTATAAACCTACTGGTGATACTCACCAAGGTGGACAAACTGCTGCTCCTGTTGCTTCACAAATTCTTTCAGAAGTGTTACCTTATTTAGGTATTGAACCTAACAACAAATAATTTATATGTAATTTTTTGCACCAATTTTATAAAAAAATTGGTGCAATTTTTATAACAATCCTTATTTTTTATAAATATTTTTCTTTATATTCTTGCAAAGCTTTTGAAATTTGGTCTGGACAGGATGTCTCCTTTGAACCACATGGTATCCCTTTTAGCATCTGAATTATTTCATCAATGTTTTTTCCCTCAATTAATTTAGATACACCTACAGTGTTTCCGGGACATCCTCCAATTATTTTCAATTTTTTTACATTATTCTTTTCTATTTCAAAAATCATTTTCATTGAACAAACTCCGACTGGGTTATATTCATATATCATATTAAATTCATCTCCTTAAAATTTATTATAAACAAATTATAATAGATTTATGAAAATAAATCAATATGTTTTCTTGGTTTTAATTAGTTTTGAAATCAAAAATTATTTTTTGTACTTGAATAATCTAATTCTTTTCTAGTTTTTCCTTGATTTAAAAATTGTTATGCTATTTAAATCAAGCGAGGAATAAATTGAATATTTTTTAACATTTTTATTTAATTTTTTTATTTAAAATTTATTTTGTAGTTTTTTATTTTTCTTTTGTTATATAATTTTTATCACCTTCCTTCTTGAATTATTGATTTAAAATTCTTTTTGTAAAAAAAAGATTAAAATAAGTTATAACTTTTTTTGATTAAAGTAATATCTTAAATGTTTAATTTAAAATATCACAAATTGAAATTATATAATTACAAAATAGAGTATAACCTCTTTTACATAATTTGTCAACATTTTTTTTATAATTTTTTATACTTTTCATCGCAAATTTCGACAAAGTTCGAGTTTTGCGTTAATATCATTTAAATTACTACAATCTTTTCACACAATCTTCACAATTATAGTGTAGTATATAAATATAAATAAAAGTGGGTATTAATAGCTTTTCTACTTGCAATAATATTAAACCCGCATCTTTATTTGAGCACGAAATTTGCTTTAAGCTAATTTTTGTGCAAAGTATTACTATATGAAAGGAATGTGATATAAATGAATGAAAATGAATTTAAAAATGTAATTCATAGTCCCCAAAAAAATTATTCAGGAGCTTTTAGTAAAAACTTTTTAATTCCATTTTTAAGTGGAGTTTTAGGTTGTAGTTTAGTTGTAGGAACATGTTTTGGTATTCCAAGTATAAAAGAAAAAATTTTAGGTACTCAAAAATCTTCAAATGTATCAAGTTCTATAACAAATAGTTCTGGTACACCAAATACCAATTTAGTTTCTCTTTCAAACTATTCTGATACAGCAGTTTCAGCTGCAGGTAAAATTTTACCATCTATTGTTGGTATTTCAATAACATATAATGTTACTTCAAATATGTCTTCATTTTATGGCTTATTTGATAGAGGTACTCAAAGTTCAGAAGCACAAGCTTCAGGCTCTGGAATTATTATAAGTAAAGATGGATATATTGTTACAAATAACCATGTTGTTGCTTCATCTTCAAGCAATAGTTTTTATAGTATATCTGACGCAACTTCATTAAAAGTTACCTTATATGGAGATGATACCCAATATGATGCAAAAATAGTAGGAAAAGATGCCCAAACAGATTTAGCTGTTTTAAAAATAGAAAAAGATAATTTAACTCCTGCTGAATTTGCAGATTCTGACTCTGTAAAAGTTGGTGAATTTGCTATGGCTGTTGGAAATCCTTTAGATCTTGGTACAACAATTACATGTGGTGTTATAAGTGCTTTAGATAGAGAAGTTAAAGATTCTGACGGCTCTGCAACATATAGATGTATTCAAACTGACGCAGCTATAAATTCTGGTAATAGTGGTGGTGCTTTAGTAAATAGTCAAGGTCAGGTTATTGGTATAAATACTTTGAAAGTTTCAAGTACTGGTGTTGAAGGTATAGGATTTGCAATTCCTATTAATTCTACAACAGATATAATTAACCAATTAATTACTTACAATACTGTTAAAAGGCCATATATTGGTATTTCTGGAAGAGATTTAGATGAAGCTACATCTAAAAGATATAATTTAGTTGTTGGTGTTTATGTTGTTTCTGTTTCAGAATATTCCGCTGCTGAAAAAGCTGGTCTAAAGGTTGGAGATGTTATTATAGAAGCTGATGGAACTAAAATTACTACAATGAATGAATTAAATGAATTAAAAAATAAACATGCAATTGGAGATACTATGAAATTAAAAGTTAACCGTGATGGACAAGAAAAAGAAATTACTTTAACATTAGGTGAACAAAAATAGAATTTCTATTGCAAAAATAACTTATATATGATAATATTATAATTAATTAAGGGGCAAAGAAATAGCAAGGAAACTTGCTTTTCTTTGCTATTTCTTGTGTAAAGGAGAGAAAATAAAATAGAAGAAAAGTATTATAAAAT
>QRFC01001031.1_pt1 | contig 24335 bp, 16 predicted proteins | sample 1861061 | NCBI WGS metagenome assembly QRFC01 (sample SAMN09711282, study PRJNA482702) | Human gut metagenome, whole genome shotgun sequencing project.
CATACTGGCAGTCATTTGGAGTTTTGATTTTATTCGAAACAGAAAAATACATTAAGGTTTTTGCGCCTGCCGGTTGATTAAAAAAAAGTACCCCCCGTGGGATGGGGCAAGGAAGTCGTGACGAACTTGCGGCATCTCGCGGCGGGGTACTATTATCAACGACCGGCACAGCAAAATACCATGAAGGGAGAAAATAAATGATTGGCTTACTTTTTTTTCTGGGGATATTGTTTTTAGCGAGCATCTTATTTAAGTACCTCAACCAGCGAAAATCTTTGCATGAAGGTTTTATAGACCTGCTGATTTACTGTGCAGATCAGTTTGGAATTAGAAGGTCAGTTGATATGCGTTTCCTCCTCTCCTACGAAGAGGGATTGAAGTGGATGGAGATACTCGCTGATCATCTGATCATCCCCGATCTTTCCAACTTATATTTTGATTCAAATAATGATGTTCTTGTCATAGCAATCTCACATGCGGGATGGAAAACCTCTCTTGACCAAAAGTCAGTTTTGGATCAGAAACATGTGATCTCGCAATCTTTAGTACACTATGTTCAAAAATCGCGTGGTTATCAATTACCGCGTCAGATGATCTTTTACAACGTCTGGCAATCGGACTATTTCGAACTTTGGATACCCCTCTCTGACCGCGGTATGCGGGTCATAAGCGAACTTCGACGCCAACGTCGGAAGTAGGTTACCTGCGTCGGATACCGCCCGTTACGGGCGGTATCCGGGGCAGGTGCTTCTCTTGATAAGAACGCTTATTATACGAGAAATTACAGGAGACTAACTTATGGATTACAACAAGAAAATCACGACATGGTCGCATCGAACAGATGTCCAACTATACAGAAAGCCTATCCAGACAGGACTTCCATCACCTAACAGAGGAAAAACGCGGACGCCCTATGACGAAATGGACTTGAAAGATCAAATCGCCAGTGATATTCGACGCAAGGCTTATTTTGAAAAGAGAATCCGATATCTGGCAGATGCCGCGATGGAAAATAATTTGACTACTTTTGTTACGCTAACGTTCAGAGAGCCTGTTGACGTGTATGAAGTCGCTCAACACCAGTGGGATCTCTTTCTGAAAAGGCTGAAATATCGCCCAAATAAACCGCTTCTTTATATCGCGGTTCATGAGATTCAGAAAAAACGAAGTAGGGGGAGAAAGCATGGGATTTTTCACTTTCATGCTCTGATGGATCTTGATTTTCTTCCACAAGCTGAACTGCAAGAGATTTGGGGACTTGGAATTGTTCATATTCGAAAAATTTCTGGAAAAAATACCGAATCGGAAATCAGGCAAATTATGTATGCTTTCAAATATATTGTGAAAGATGTGTTTGAGGACTCAAAGCTAGGAACTCGAGCGCGGTATCGGAAAATTTATGTTTCCCGTGGACTAAAGAAACCGCACATCGAAAAAAGCCTTTCCATGGACACCGCGGAAGATGTCATTTTCGATAACCTGGAAGAGGTACTTAACGCAACTGAGTACGCAGTAAAAAACTATCGCGGTGAGATTATTAATCATGTCGAAAGCATTCAATTAAAAAATACAAATAATAAGAAATGAGGAGGAAGGCGGTTTACAGAGCCCGAAACCTAAAACCGAAAAACTAAGAAACTGAGAAACCAAAAAACTGAGAAACTAAGTATATTTCTAAAAATCGCCCAAAATATAATTATGGACGCCAAAAATGTCTTGAACTATTTAACGAAGTCCGGTAAAATAGAGTTGGACGAAGTCTTGCAGGAAATTGAAATGCAGGAAAGAGACAAAATTTTAAAACAGCATCGTTATGAGATATGGCATGGTGAGGATGGGAAATGGTACACCTATATCCCAGATCCAGTCCAAAAAAGGCTGTTACGGAAACGTTCAACAAAAACTAAACTGGAAGATTTTCTGGTAAACTTCTATCGTGAAAAACAAACAAATCCAACTCTTCGTGAGGTCTATGCGGAATGGATCACGCGTAAATTAGAGTTTAATGAGATCACAAAAGGATCTGCTGATCGTTACACAACAGATTTTCAGCGTTTTTTTGAAAAAACAGGTTTTGCGAATCGCCGCATTAGATATGTTGATACGGAAGATTTGGAAAAATTCATCCGAAGTCAAATTTGCGACAATAACCTGTCGCAGAAATCTTATTCGGGTTTACGCATTATCGTTCGTGGTATCTGGAAATATGCAAAAAAACGGCGATACACTTTGTTGTCGATCTCTGAATTCTTTGGGGATCTTGAAGTGTCTAAGAACAGTTTCACTAAGGTTGCAAAAGACCCTGAATCACAGGTTTTTTCCGAAGACGAAGTTCCACTTCTTGTCAACGAGTTAAAACGCACTCGTACAATCTGGGATCTTGGCGTGGCACTTGCCATGGAGACTGGTTTACGTGTGGGAGAACTTTCTACTCTGAAGCATGAAGACTGGGATGGGGGTAAGATCCTTAAAGTTCGAAGAACAGAAATTCGTTTTAAGGATGAGAAAGGAAAGAATTGTCTCGGAGTACGGGAATTCACGAAGACAGACGCAGGAATGCGAAATCTGATTTTGTCTGCTGGTGGAATCGAGACACTTAAAATGATTCTCGAAATCAACCCAGACGGAACTTTTTTATTCGAAAATGCTAAAGGGAAACGAATTCGTGGCAACACGTTAGGTAAGCATTTGGATGTCGTTTTGAATCATTTAGTATTACCGCACAGATCAATTCACAAATGTCGTAAGACGTATGGCACAACGCTTATAGATGCGGGGTGCGATGATGCAGTAGTCATGAATCAACTTGGGCATGCAAGTATCGAAACCAGTCGCAAATACTATTACTATTCGAATCGAACCCGAGAACATCAGATTGAGCAGGTGGATAAAGCAATCAAAATATAAAAGGGAATCAAAGGGAATCAAAAAATCAGCAATAATTACATCAAAAAAGTCAAGAAATAAAGGGAAAACCGCTTCTTGCGAACAGGAGTTCGATTCTCTCATCCCCTGCTATTAATAGGTCGGAAATGCTTGATAACATAGCATTTCCGGCTTTTTTATTTTTCTTCATGAGTTGACTGGTGTATAATAAAAGAAAAGGCAGAAACGAGGAAACTAAGAAATGACAGAGGAAATCACATATTATATAAATACAGACTGCATTAATTGTGGATTATGCGTTAAGGCATGTCCGGAGCATTGCATTGACGTATACAAAAAGCCGGCGGTGATCGATCAGAGTAAATGCAGACATTGTGGAGCCTGTGCAGAAGTTTGTCCACCGGGGGCAATCAGAGATTGGGACGAGTAAATAAAAAGAGAGCAAATACAGAATCTGCCATTATAGCAGTATATAATCTGTAGTTGTTCTCTTTTTTTATTAGAAGTTTTCAATAAACTTGATTACTTTTTCAGTCGTAGCATTCTGGTATTTACCCTTTTTCCAAATGACGCCAATTCTCTGTTCAATAGAAGGCATGACAGGAATTCCTACAATGTCCGGATGTGCTTCCACAATAGAACGATACAGGAAGGTTCCAACTCGGTCAGATTTTACCATATTAAGCAGAGTTGTGATCTGACTTGTATTAAGCAGAATAGAAGGTCTTCTGTATCGATGATCTTTGAATTACATTTGTCAATGGAAGGCTGTTCTGCATTGACAATTGCAATATTCAGAGCGTGCATGTAAAGAATTCGGAGCGATCCACTGTGTATTCCCGGCTGGAAATGCCGTTGTAGCAGCTACAGAAGTAGAAGAGATTGTAGATGCTCAGTGGAGAGATCTCGGAATGCCTGAGACACTGTGGCACTGCCGTGTCAAAGAATAAAGCCGAAACAAAAAGCCACATAACAGGATTTACTGCCATGCTCCTGTAATGTGGCTTTTGTTTATGTAACAGGAAATTACTCCGTAATGTTTCTATTACTTATGTATCTGTGATACGGTTGATTTTATATGAACTTCAGATCTTTATAAGCTAGATAGCCATAAGCAGACTCAGCATTTTTTACAGCAGAGAGGATTGCCTCTGACATAAAATCAGCAGCAAGGGTACCAACCATGTCGCAGTCAGCGGCAATGTTTCCGACAGATAATGCATAAATACTGTCACCATCCGCAGAAGTATGAACCGGACGGATAGAACGTGCATAACCATTGTGAGCCATACCGGCAATCTTGCTGAGCTGACTTTTATCAAATCTTGCATTGGTGATGATCGCGCCGATCGTAGTATTGCCGACAAACTTGTTATCATGTACTTCATAAGAACTGTAAAGTAATTTTGCAGTATCTGCAAATGCACTACGTTCTTCATTAAGCATACCGGCAACGATTCTGCCAGAGTGATGATCATATATGTCGCCAAGAGCATTCACAGCTACAATGGCACCCACTTTTAACTCACCAATCTGAACAGCATAACTTCCGATACCGGATTTCATGCAATAGTCCATTCCCCTGAACTTACCAACGGTGGCACCGGTTCCGACTCCGAAGTTTCCATCCTGATAATTATTTTTATAAGCACCTTTACATGCTTCATAGCCCATAGCTTTGTCCGGGCGGGTGTGAGCATCTGCGACTGTCAGATCAAAAATATCTGACTGACATACCAGTGGGACTTTGGTAACACCAACGTCAAATCCAATGCCCTTTTCTTCAAGAAACTGCATAACGCCTCCAGCAGCATCCAGTCCAAAAGCACTTCCACCTCCAAGAAGAACTGCATGAATGGATTGAGCGGCAGCTAATGGCTTTAAGAGTTCACTTTCACGGGAAGCTGGTCCACCCCCACGGACATCCAGTCCGGCGCACATTCCAGTTTCACTCAAAATAACAGTACATCCTGTTCCACCTGTAAAATTTTGGGCATTACCGATTCGAATGCCCTCAATATCCTTGATAGAAATAGTTTTCATTGAAATTCTCCTGATTCTTAAATTATGATTATGATATCAAATCGAGATTTTGATGTCAAATTTTAGAATTTAAAAAATTTATTACGATACAAATTCTTTGTAATATACAATTGCATCCTGCTCCTTATGCAGTTATAATGAATCTCAGAACTTCTTAAAAAGAAGATTAATGGGGGAAATTGGAGAGGGAAAATATGGATTATCAACAGCTTATTACCTTTATAATGGAAATGATCGGAACGATTGCATTTGCAGCATCAGGAGCAATGGTAGCGGTAGATCGTGCAATGGATATTTTTGGAGTGATCGTACTGGGGGTGACAACGGCAGTAGGCGGAGGTGCAGTTCGAGATGTGATATTAGGAATTGTTCCACCGGCAATGTTTCAGAGACCAATTTATACCATTGTAGCCACATTTACCTCCTGTATCGTGTTTCTGATACTTTATTTAAGAAAAGAGTTTCTGCAGGGACATAACCGTGAAACATATGATAAGATCATGCTGGTTATGGACTCAATCGGTCTTGGAATTTTTACTGTAGTAGGAGTGAATACAGGAATTTCACATGGATATGTGGATTACATGTTTCTGCTGGTGTTTCTGGGAACGATTACCGGAGTTGGCGGTGGATTACTGCGAGATATTATGGCCGGAGTACCTCCGTATATTCTGGTGAGACATATCTATGCCTGTGCTTCAATCGTGGGAGCAATCGTCTGTGTGGTGCTGTATCGGAATTTTGGTGCAGTGGTGTCAATGGTAGGAGCGTCAGCAGTAGTTATATTGGTCAGATACCTTGCGGCACATTACAGATGGAATCTTCCAAAGCTTACCCGAGAAGAATAGTAAAGAAGAAATATAATCATAAATATAGAAAAACAGCCCTTCAGTTGAAGAGCTGTTTTTTAGTGCTAAAAAGGGGGATCAATATATTTTTTACCGAAAAATCATTCAAGAGGCTGTGTGTCCTGAAGTGCTTCGAATCCTTCTTCACCGGTACGGATCTTAACAACATTTTCGATATCATATACGAATACCTTGCCGTCACCATACTGGCCGGTATGAAGAACTTTTTTAGCAGTGTCAATAACTGTTTTGACTGGTACCAGACTGACAACAATCTCAATCTTAATCTTTGGCAGCAGGTTCATATCCATTTCAACACCACGGTAGTAGGAGCGGGCACCTTTCTGTACACCACATCCCATAACATTTGTAATAGTGATACCGGTAACACCGATTTCGTTCATTGCATGCATGAATTCTTCAAGTTTGCTCTGACGTGTGATGATAACAACTTTTGTCAGTTTATGTACGCCTTCTCTTGGAAGGTCAGGAATGGTGTCAACAACTTCAGCAGGTGCAACATTTGCGGAAGTATTTGAAGAAACAGATTTTTTGGCAACACCCATAGGTGCCGGAACTGTCATTGTATCATGTACAACAAATCCATCATAAGCGCTTGTAAGACCATGTTCTTTGGAATCAAGACCTTCGATTTCTTCTTCAGCAGTTACACGGAGACCAACAGTATGTTTGATCGCCTGGAAGATGATGGTCATAGTTACAGCAACCCATGCGATTGTAATGATCATACCGATAAACTGAACACCGAAGCCATGGAATCCACCGCCAACAAGAAGACCTTTCCATTCTGTGCCTGTACCATCTGAGAAAAGACCAACAGCGAGAGTTCCGAATGCACCATTTAAACCATGTACACCAACAGCACCAACCGGGTCATCGACTTTAAGCACTTTGTCAATAAATTCAATACCGAATACAACTACAAAACCAGAGATGATACCAATGATAGCAGCAGATGTAGGTGAAACAGTATCACAACCTGCTGTGATAGCTACAAGACCTGCAAGAGATCCATTCAGTGACATAGAAACATCTGGTTTTTTGTATCTTATCCATGTGATGATAAGAACAGTAACTGTAGCAACAGCTGCTGCAAGGTTGGTAGTTACAAAAATCTTACCTGCTGTTACGATTGCATCACCTTCCATGCTTACAGTAGATGCACCGTTAAATCCGAACCAGCAGAACCAGAGGATGAATACACCTAAAGCACCGATGGTAAGGTTGTGTCCAGGAATAGCTTTTGATTTACCGCTCTTGGAATATTTTCCAATACGAGGTCCAAGGATGATGGCACCGATAAAGGCTGCAACACCACCAACCATATGTACGGCACAGGAACCAGCAAAATCATGAAATCCCATCTGGCTGATGAAACCACCGCCCCAGATCCAGTGACCAGATACCGGGTAAACGATCAGGCTGATCAGGAAGCTGTAGATACAATAGGAAGAAAATTTTGTACGTTCTGCCATGGCACCAGATACGATAGTAGCGGATGTTGCACAGAATACAGTCTGGAAGATCAGAAATGCCCAGAACGGAACACCGTCAGGAAGCATTGCAGAACCATAATTAGCTTCTGTGGCAATACCGCCAATCTTTCCAAAGAATCCATTACCGGCTCCAAACATGATACCAAATCCGACGATCCAGAAGGTAGGAGTACCAATACAGAAGTCCATAAGGTTTTTCATAATGATGTTACCTGCATTTTTTGCCCTGGTAAAGCCAGTCTCTACCATAGCGAAGCCTGCCTGCATAAAGAAGACAAGTGCGGCACCTAAAAGTACCCAGATTGTGTTTACTGATGAATAGTCCATAAAGTTACCTCTCTTTCCCTTAAAAAGTTTAGCAGTTTAACAGTTCCTTAAAATAAAATTGAAAAGGCACGGGAATGATGAAAAATCATTCTCGCGCCTTTACGAATCAAATGTATATGTAAAACAGGGGATGTCTCGTATCGTGTGATTAATGGATGAGGAAATCGATAATGAATTATGAAGTAGTTCATGTTCATAATGACATCCCCCGGTTTTACCATTGTGAAATTATCAATGTATTCTCAGTCAGAGATGGAGAATAACAGTTTGCCATAGGTTGGATATGGAAGAATAGAATCAGGAATGAGTGCTTCAGCTGCATCCGCAGAAACACGAACTTTTTCCATATCGGTAAGAACAACGCTCTGGTAGAGTTTTGCACTCTTGAGAAGATCTTTGTCAACCTCATATTCTGCCATTGCAGTATCTGCCTTCAGTGTTTCCAGATCTTTGGTCATTGTTTCGGCAAGCTCAGTCAGTCTGGACAGAAGAGATGCTTCTGCGGATACAGAGATACCCGGAACAACAGATTTCTTGAGAGATGCTGTCTGAGCAAGTTTTTCCATATATGTAGTAATACTTGGAAGAAGATCTTTCTGAATGATCTCAACCAGTGTATTTGCTTCAATGTGAAGAGTTTTTACATAGTTTTCCATTTTGATCTCATAACGGGAATGCAGCTCTGCGTCTGTGAAAATATGATGGCTTGTAAGAAGTCTTTCATTCTTTTCATCGATGAAGTGCGGCAGTGCATCCGGTGTGGATACCAGATTATAAAGACCACGTTTTTTGGCCTCTTCCAGCCATTCATCGGTATAACCGTTTCCATTGAAGATAACACGTTTGTGGTCGATGATTGTCTGTTTCAGTAATTCATGTACGGCAGATTCCATTTCATCTGCAGGAACATCTTTCAGTTTCTCATAGAACTGACGTAGAGATTCTGCAACGGCTGTGTTGAGAATGATGTTCGGGTTTGCAACAGAAGAAGAAGAACCGAGCATACGGAATTCGAATTTGTTTCCGGTAAATGCAAATGGTGAAGTACGGTTTCTGTCTGTATTGTCTTTTACAAAGTGAGGAAGTACTTTTGCACCGATATCCATCTGAACAGCACTGTGTCCAACGAAGAATTCATCGTTTTCAATGGCTTTGAGGACTTCTGTCAGTTCATCTCCCAGAAAGATAGAAACAACTGCCGGCGGAGCCTCGTTAGCACCAAGACGATGATCGTTTCCTGCACTTGCAACAGAAATACGGAGCAGATCTGCATAATCATCAACTGCTTTAATAACAGCTACAAGAAATACCAGGAACTGTGTGTTCTCAGCAGGTGTTTTACCAGGATCAAGAAGGTTGACACCAGTATCTGTACTCATGGACCAGTTGTTGTGTTTACCACTTCCGTTGATACCTTCAAATGGTTTTTCATGAAGCAGGCATACCATATTATGCTTGGCAGCGACTTTTTTCATGATTTCCATTGTCAGCTGGTTATGATCGACTGCAACGTTTGTTGTATCAAATACCGGAGCCAGCTCATGCTGAGCAGGAGCAACTTCATTATGTTTTGTTTTGGCCGGAATTCCAAGTTTCCAGAGCTCTTCATCAAGATCATGCATATAAGCAGATACACGAGGCTTCAGAGTTCCGAAATAATGATCTTCCATTTCCTGGCCTTTTGGAGCCGGAGCACCGATCAGTGTACGTCCACAGAAGATCAGGTCTTTTCTCTTATTATAAAGATCTTTGTCTACCAAAAAGTATTCCTGTTCAGGACCTACGGTTGTGTTGATATGTTTGACTTCGGTATTTCCGAGAAGACGAAGAACCTTCACTGCTTCTTTATTCAGAGTATCCATGGAACGAAGAAGAGGTGTTTTCTTATCCAGTGCCTCGCCGCTGTAAGAACAGAATGCTGTCGGAATGTAAAGTGTACGGTCTTTAATAAATGCCGGTGAAGTAGGATCCCAGGCTGTATAACCTCTTGCTTCAAATGTAGCACGAAGACCGCCTGACGGAAAACTGGAAGCATCCGGTTCACCTTTTACAAGTTCTTTACCGGAAAAATCCATAATAACCTGACCCTCAACAGTAGGAGAAATGAAACTATCATGTTTTTCTGCTGTAAAGTTAGTCATTGGCTGAAACCAGTGAGTATAATGAGTAGCGCCATGTTCCAGTGCCCATTCTTTCATGGCAACTGCTACGGAGTTGGCAACATCAAGTTCAAGATGAGTGCCGTTCTCGATTGTTTTTTTCAGCGCTTTGTACATATCTTTCGGTAATTTCTCACGCATGATCTTGTCGTTAAAAACAAGACTGCCGTAAAGTTCAGGAATGCTCTGTGCCATAATTAAAATCTCCTTTCGATTCCATTAATCTTATTATCCTCAGATAAACAAAAAAGGCGCCTTGGAATCTAATCCAAAGCGCCGTTGCTTATGTGATGTAGTATACACAAAAAAATCAGGATGTCAATAATTTTTGTGAAAAAAATTTCAAATTTTTTGTTTGGGTAAATGAATTTATTTGTATGGATTTTTGAAAGGACAAGGGTTGACAAAAGTCGATCTTCTATTATAATTTCAGATAGATTCACAGGTGAAATTCACATTGATAAACATTGATAATGGGAGGAAATTCTGATGGCAGGAATTAAGGAAGCCTGTGGTGTATTTGGTATTTATGATCTGGATGGAGGAAATGTTGTTCCATCCATTTATTATGGCCTTACATCACTTCAGCATCGTGGACAGGAGTCTTGCGGACTTGCAGTTTCCAGAACAGACGGAGAGCGTGGTAATGTCCAGTTCCATAAGGATCTGGGACTGGTAAGTGAAGTTCTCAGGGAAGATACCATACGGAATATGGAAGGTGATCTCGGAATCGGACATGTACGTTATTCTACGACAGGTGCATCTGTAGCAGAAAATGCACAGCCTCTGGTATTGTCCTATATTAAAGGGACACTTGCACTGGCACATAACGGAAACCTGATCAATACCCCGGAACTGAAATGGGAGCTGATTCAGAACGGAGCGATTTTTCATACAACGACTGATTCGGAAGTTATTGCGTTTCATGTAGCACGTGAGCGAGTGCACTCCAAAACAGTAGAAGAGGCTGTCCTCAAAACTGCCCGTAAGCTGAAAGGTGGATATGCTCTCGTTATCATGAGTCCGAGAAAATTGATTGGTGTCAGGGATCCGCTTGGACTGAAACCATTGTGTCTTGGAAAACGCGATAATACTTATGTACTTGCATCTGAGAGCTGTGCACTTACCTCTGTGGGTGCTGAGTTTATAAGAGATATTGAGCCAGGAGAGATGATTACGATTTCCAGAAATGGTATTGAGTCTAATAAAGAATTGAGTACCGGTAAACATGCCCATTGTGTATTCGAATATATTTATTTCGCAAGACTGGACAGTATGATGGATGGAGTGAAGATTTATGATGCTCGTATCCGAGGCGGTAAATCACTTGCAAAATCCTATCCGGTAGAGGCTGATCTTGTTACCGGTGTGCCGGAATCTGGTATCCCGGCAGCAAAGGGATATTCGGAAGAATCGGGCATACCGTTTGGCTTTGCTTTTTATAAGAACAGCTATATTGGAAGAACATTTATCAAACCAACGCAGAAAGAACGAGAGTCCAGTGTACATTTGAAACTCAGTGTTTTGGATTCTGCGGTCAAAGGCAAACGAATCGTTCTGGTGGATGATTCCATTGTCCGTGGAACAACGATTGCAAACCTTATCCGTATGCTTAAAAAAGCAGGCGCACTGGAGGTACATGTACGAATCAGTTCTCCGCCGTTCCTGCATCCATGCTATTTTGGAACAGATGTACCATCTAATGATCAGCTGATTGCCAGCAATCACAGTGCACAGGAAATCTGTGAGATGATCGGAGCAGATTCTCTTGGATATATGCAGAGTGATTACCTGGAGGGAATGGCAGGTCACCTTCCATTATGTAAAGCCTGCTTTGATGGTAAATATCCGATGGATGTGGAAGCAGAACTGAACAAAAAAATTGACTGCGGATGTTGAAAATTATAGAAATTACATATTTACAAACGAAAAAAAATAAGGTATAGTAAATCTCATATTTTAAGATCTTATCTGACAAAGGCGTCAGAAGCGATAGAGGGAATTGTCCCTTTGTCTGCTTCTGACGCCTTTTGTTTAAGATATAAAATGGAGGAGGAAATCGATAATGGCAGTAAAATACGTTTTTGTTACAGGTGGTGTTGTATCCGGCCTTGGTAAAGGAATCACAGCAGCTTCCCTTGGAAGACTTCTGAAAGCACGTGGATATCAGGTAACAATGCAGAAGTTTGATCCTTATATCAATATTGATCCGGGTACCATGAACCCAATCCAGCATGGAGAGGTTTTTGTTACAGATGATGGTACAGAGACAGATCTGGATCTTGGACATTATGAGAGATTTATTGATGAGAGTCTTGATAAAAACTCGAATGTAACGACCGGAAAGGTCTATTGGTCTGTATTACAGAAAGAACGTCATGGAGACTTTGGCGGAGGTACTGTGCAGGTCATCCCTCACATCACCAATGAGATTAAGAGCCGCTTCTACAGAGCGAAGGAACAGGATGAAGAAAAGATTGCGATTATAGAGGTTGGTGGAACTGTTGGTGATATTGAAAGTCAGCCGTTTCTTGAGTCTATTCGTCAGTTCCAACATGATGTGGGACATGACAACGCGATTCTGATTCATGTAACACTGATTCCTTATTTGAAAGCATCTGAAGAGATGAAGACAAAACCGACACAGGCCAGTGTAAAAGAACTTCAGGGAATGGGAATTCAGCCGGATGTTCTGGTATGCAGAAGTGAGCATCCACTGACTGATGAAATCAAGGGAAAGATTGCACTGTTCTGTAATGTACCGGTCAGCCATGTGCTGCAGAATCTTGATGTAGAATATCTTTATGAAGCACCTCTTGCCATGGAGCGTGAAAAACTGGCAGATGTGGTACTGGAATCTTTAAGACTGGAGAATCGCAAACCGGATCTTACCGAATGGATACAGATGGTCAATGACCTGCGCAATCCGGAAAGCACTGTAAATATTGCCATGGTAGGAAAATATACACAGCTTCATGATGCATATCTGAGTGTTGTGGAAGCACTGAAACATGGTGGGATTTCATGCAAAGCAAAAGTAGAGATCATATGGATCGATTCTGAAGAATTGAATGAAAAGAATCTGGATCAGATGCTTCATAAAGTAGACGGTATTCTGGTTCCGGGTGGATTTGGAAACAGAGGTACCGAAGGTATGATTCTGGCAGCACAGTATGCCCGTGTACACAAAATTCCGTATCTTGGAATCTGCCTTGGCATGCAGATGGCAATTGTTGAATTTGCAAGACATGTTCTGGGATATGAAGATGCGAACAGTATAGAACTGGATCCTGCAACCAAACATCCGGTAATTGCACTGATGCCGGATCAGGAGAGCGTAGAAGATCTGGGCGGTACGTTGAGACTTGGAAGTTATCCGTGTGTATTGGCAGACAGTTCCAGAGCACTTGAACTTTTTGGAAAGAAAGAAATTCAGGAACGTCACAGACATCGTTATGAGGTAAACAATGCATATCGAGAAGAACTTGCAGCGAAAGGAATGACGATTGCAGGAACTTCACCGGACGGACATATCGTAGAGATGATAGAGATCAAAGATCATCCATTTTATGAAGGAACACAGGGACATCCGGAATTTAAATCAAGACCGAACCATGCACACCCACTGTTCCGCGGATTTGTAAAAGCAGCAGATGAATATGCAAAACTGAAACTGAGCCGACAGGCACAAAATCAGGAATAAAAAATAAAAGGAGTGAGACAGGACGAGAAAAAGTCTTGTTTTATTCCTGTCACAGATAGAAAGGATAAATGACCATGCAGGAAGTAAGGAGAGAAGATCAGGGACTGTACCGTCGCGAATTCGAGCATGATAACTGCGGTATCGGTGCGGTTGTAAATATAAAAGGTAAAAAGACCCATGATACGGTTGCCAATGCGCTCAGAATCGTAGAACATCTGGAGCACCGTGCAGGTAAAGATGCAGAAGGTAAGACTGGTGACGGTGTCGGAATTCTTCTGCAGATTTCACATAAATTTTTCCAAAAAGCCTGTAAGAAAGAGGGCTTTGATATTGGTGGAGAAAGAGAATATGGTATTGCACAGTTCTTTTTCCCACAGCATGAGATCAAACGTGCACAGGCAAAGAAAATGTTCGAGATCATTGTGGAAAAAGAAGGTCTGGAACTTCTTGGCTGGAGAACTGTTCCGGTAATCCCGGAGGTGCTTGGACATAAAGCCAGAGAATGTATGCCTTACATTATGCAGGCATTTATCAAAAAACCAGATGAGGTAGAAAAAGGACTTCCGTTTGACCGTATGCTCTATATTGCACGTCGTGAGTTTGAACAGAGTAACGACAATACTTATGTAGTATCTATGAGTAGCCGTACGATCGTATACAAAGGTATGTTCCTGGTAGGACAGCTGAGAACATTCTTTGCTGATCTTCAGAACCCTGATTATGAGTCTGCAATTGCGATGGTTCATTCGAGATTCAGTACGAATACAAATCCGAGCTGGGAGAGAGCTCATCCGAACCGTTTTATGGTTCACAATGGTGAGATCAATACAATCCGTGGAAATGCAGATAAGATGCTTGCCAGAGAAGAAAATATGGAATCTCCATATCTGAAGGGACAGCTCCATAAGGTTCTTCCGGTCATTGACCGTAAGGGATCTGACTCAGCTATGCTTGACAATACTTTGGAATTCCTTGTAATGAGTGGAATGGAACTCCCACTTGCAGTGATGATCACTATTCCAGAACCGTGGGCTAACAATGATACAATCTCACAGGATAAGAGAGATTTTTATCAGTATTATGCGACTATGATGGAGCCATGGGATGGACCGGCGTCTATTCTTTTCTCTGATGGTGATGTCATGGGAGCTGTACTTGACCGTAATGGTCTGCGTCCGTCAAGATATTATATCACCTCTGACGGCTACATGATCCTGTCTTCAGAAGTTGGTGTTATGCCGATTCCGGAAGAGAAAATTGTTCTGAAAGAAAGACTCCATCCTGGAAAAATGCTTCTGGTAGATACCGTCGCAGGTAAGGTAGTCGATGACGATGAGCTGAAAGAAAAATATGCAGCTATGCAGCCATATGGAGAATGGCTGAACAGCAATCTGGTTCAGTTGAAAGATATCAAAATTCCGAATGTACGTATGGAAGAATATACACCGGAGCAGCGTGCACGCCTGCAGAAAGCATTTGGATATACTTACGAACAGTACCGTACTTCAATCAGAAATATGGCACTGAATGGAGCAGAAAGTATCGGTGCTATGGGTGTTGATACTCCACTGGCAGTACTCTCCAATCAGCATCGTCCTTTATTTGATTATTTTAAACAGCTTTTTGCACAGGTAACCAACCCGCCGATCGATGCTATCCGTGAGGAAATCGTAACCTCTACCAGTGTGTATGTTGGTAAAGACGGAAACCTTCTTGTACAGCAGCCAGAGAACTGTCATGTACTGAAGATCATGCATCCGATCCTTACAAATACAGATATGCTCAAGATCAAAACCATGAATCACGAAGGCTTTAAAGTTGCGGTTGTTTCTACCCTTTATTATAAGAGTACAAAGCTTGAGAGAGCAATCGATCGTCTTTTTGTTGAAGTTGATAAAGCATATCGTGATGGTGCAAACATCCTTGTACTTTCAGACCGTGGAGTAGACGAAAATCATATGCCGATTCCGTCACTACTGGCTGTTTCCGCAGTACATCAGCATCTTGTAAAAACGAAAAAAAGCACTTCCCTTGCAATCATTCTGGAATCCGGAGAACCAAGAGAGGTTCATCATTTTGCGACACTTCTTGGTTATGGTGCAAGTGCGATCAATCCATATCTTGCACTTGAGACGATTCGTGAACTGATTGATAATCGTATGCTCGACAAAGATTATTATGCTGCTGTAGAAGATTATAATCATGCAGTCTTAAGTGGTATTGTAAAGATTGCATCTAAAATGGGTATCTCAACGATCCAGTCTTATCAGGGTTCACAGATATTTGAGGCAATCGGTGTTTCACAGGATGTGATCGATAAGTACTTTACAGGTACTGTAAGCCGTGTAGGTGGAATCACTCTGGAAGATATTGAAGATAATGTTGAAAAACTGCACTCAGAAGCATTTGATCCATTAGGCTTGGATACGGATCTTACTCTGGACAGTGTCGGTGCACATAAAATGAGAAGCCAGGGTGAAGAGCATAAGTACAATCCACAGACAATTCATTTGCTTCAGGAATCTACCTGGACAGGTAGCTATGATCTGTTTAAACAGTATACTGCACTGGTAGACAAAGAAAGTCATGGAGCTCTTCGTGGACTTCTGGAATTTAACTATCCGGAAAATGCTATTCCGATCGAAGAAGTTGAAAGCGTAGACGATATCGTTAAGCGCTTTAAGACAGGTGCAATGTCCTATGGTTCTATCTCACAGGAAGCTCATGAGACTCTTGCAATTGCAATGAACCATCTGCATGGAAAATCCAATACAGGTGAAGGTGGAGAAAGTGCTGAACGTATTGCATCTGCCGGCAGTAAAAACGATCGTTGTTCTGCAATCAAACAGGTAGCGAGCGGACGATTTGGAGTAACAAGCCGTTATCTGGTATCAGCAAGAGAAATCCAGATCAAGATGGCTCAGGGTGCAAAACCAGGTGAAGGGGGACATCTTCCGGCTAAAAAAGTATATCCGTGGATTGCAAAGACACGTCATTCAACACCGGGGGTATCACTGATCTCCCCACCGCCGCACCATGATATTTATTCAATCGAGGATCTGGCTCAGCTGATCTATGACCTGAAAAACTCTAATGTTTATGCAGACATTTCAGTAAAGCTTGTATCTGAGGCAGGTGTTGGTACAGTCGCAGCAGGTGTTGCGAAAGCTGGTGCACAGACAGTTCTGATCTCCGGTTATGACGGAGGAACAGGAGCAGCTCCGCGAAGCTCCATCCACAATGCAGGGCTTCCATGGGAGCTTGGACTGGCAGAAACTCATCAGACATTGATCATGAACGGACTGCGAAACCGTGTACGAATCGAGACAGATGGAAAGCTTATGAGTGGACGTGATGTAGTGATCGCAGCTCTTCTCGGAGCAGAGGAATTTGGATTTGCCACCGCTCCGCTTGTAACTATGGGCTGTGTAATGATGCGTGTATGTAATCTGGATACATGTCCGGTCGGTGTGGCAACACAGAATCCAGAGCTTCGTAAACGTTTCCGTGGTAAACCTGAATACGTAGAGAACTTTATGAGATTTATTGCTCAGGAAATGCGAGAATACATGGCACGTCTTGGCGTTCGTACTGTTGATGAAATGGTTGGACATACTGAGCTTCTTAAACAGTCTGCAGAAGCAGTTGCAGCAGAACCACATAAAGGCAAACTGGACCTCAGTGCAATTCTGAATAACCCATATGCAGGAAACGGACAGAAGGTTACTTTTGATCCGAAGGCTGTTTATAACTTCGAACTGGAAAAGACTCTGGATGAGAAAGTCCTTCTCAAAAAATGTGCGAGAGCAATATCTAAGGCTGAGCATGTAGAACTGGATGTGGATGTCACTAATACTGACCGTACATTTGGTACGATCCTCGGTGCTGAGATCACCAGACAGACAGGAACAGGACTTCCGGATGATACAATTGTGATCAATTGCCACGGAGCAGGCGGACAGAGCTTTGGTGCATTTATTCCTAAGGGACTTACCTTGAAGCTTACAGGTGACAGTAATGATTATTTTGGTAAAGGTCTGTCAGGTGGTAAGCTGATCGTGAAAGTACCTGAAAAAGCAGCTTATAAACCAGAAGAGAATATCATCATCGGAAACGTTGCCCTTTATGGTGCTACCAGCGGTTATGCTTTTATCAACGGTGTTGCAGGAGAACGTTTTGCAGTTCGTAACTCTGGTGCATATGCAGTTGTCGAAGGTGTTGGTGAACATGGCTGTGAATATATGACAGGTGGCCGTGTTGTAGTCCTTGGACGAACCGGAAAGAACTTTGCAGCAGGTATGAGCGGTGGTATTGCATACGTGCTGGATGTGGATAACAAACTGTATAAGAATATTAATAAAGCAATGATCTCTATTGAAAAAGTAGAGAATAAATATGATAAAAAAGAACTTCGTGATCTGATCGAAGCCCATGTTGCGGCTACCGGTTCTAAACTGGGAACAAAAGTACTTGATGACTTTGACTATTATCTGCCGCACTTTAAGAAACTTATTCCAAATGAATATAAGAAGATGATCACACTCAGCGCCAAACTGGAAGAAAAAGGACTGACAAGTGAGCAGGCGCAGATGGAAGCATTTTATGAAAGCATTGGAGCAAAGCATTAAGGAGGATGAGGAAACATGGGAAAGCCAACAGGATTTTTAGAGTATAAAAGAGAGACAGCCAGAGTGCTGCCGCCAAAGGTCCGGATTGCCAACTTCAATGAGTTCCGGACTCCTCTCAGCAAAGAAAAACAGAAAACACAGGGGGCGCGCTGCATGGCCTGCGGCGTACCTTTCTGCCAGTCAGGTATGGTGCTTAATGGAATGGCTTCCGGCTGTCCACTGCATAACCTCGTACCGGAAACAAATGATCTGGTATATACAGGAAACTGGAAACAGGCATATTTAAGACTTTCCAAGACACATAGTTTTCCGGAGTTTACTTCCAGAGTGTGTCCGGCTCTTTGTGAGGCGGCATGTACCTGTAATCTGGACAGTGAGCCGGTATCTACAAAAGAAAATGAAAGAGCAATCATTGAAACTGCGTGGCAGGAAGGATGGGTAAAACCACAGATTCCACGCGTTCGTACAGGAAAGACGATCGCAGTAGTCGGAAGTGGTCCATCCGGTCTGGCAGCGGCACAGCAACTGAACCGAAGAGGACACAGTGTTACAGTTTATGAAAGAAGTGACAGACCTGGCGGACTTCTCCGTTACGGTATTCCGAATATGAAACTGGAAAAATCTGTCGTAGACAGAAGAATTCATCTGATGGAAGAAGAAGGTGTGAAGTTTGTTCTGAATACCAATGTCGGAAAAGATATCACTGCAGAAGAACTTCTTAAGAAATATGACCGCGTGATCCTTGCATGTGGAGCATCTAATCCGAGAGACATCAAAGTTCCGGGACGAGAAGCAAAAGGTATTTACTTTGCTGTAGATTTTCTTGGAAAAGTTACCAAGACACTTTTGGATTCCAATTTTGAAAAAACGCCATATGAACTTGCAAAAGATAAACATGTACTTGTGATCGGTGGTGGCGATACCGGTAATGACTGTGTTGGAACAAGTATCCGCCTTGGAGCAAAATCTGTTACACAGCTTGAAATGATGCCGAAGCCGCCGGTAGAACGTGCAGCGAATAATCCGTGGCCTGAGTGGCCGAGAATCCTCAAAACGGACTATGGCCAGGAAGAGGCAATTGCAGTGTTTGGCCATGATCCGCGTGTATATCAGACAACGGTTACGGAGTTTATTGCAGATAAGAAAGGAAATGTCTGCAAGGCGAAGATCGTTAAACTAAAAAGTCAGAAAGATGAAAAGACAGGAAGAATGATGATGGTTCCGGTAGAAGGAACGGAAGAAGTCATTCCGGCAGATGTGGTTCTGATCGCAGCTGGATTTCTGGGAAGCCAGAAATATGTAACAGATGCATTTAAAGTATCGATTAACGGACGCACAAATGTTGAAACGAAACCTGAAGCGTATGAAACGTCTGTTTCGCGTGTGTTCACAGCGGGTGACATGCATCGTGGACAGTCTCTGGTTGTGTGGGCAATTCGTGAAGGACGTGAGGCTGCCAGAGCAGTAGATGAATCCCTGATGGGATATACAAATCTCTAAAAAGAGAGTTGACAAAGATCATGCAGATTGCTATAATACCTGCATGAACAAGGGCGTTCTTTTGGAGGGTAACCCTCCGAAAGTGCGCCCCTTTTTTATTTATTTTTAGATAATCATAAGGAGAGAATATTATGGGGAATTATACCAGAGAGGAAATATTACAGATGGTTGAGGAAGAAGACGTAGAATTTATCCGTCTTCAGTTTACCGATATGTTTGGGGCAATCAAAAATATCGCTGTAACCGCTCGGGAACTTCCTCGGGCGTTGAATAATCAGTGTGTGATAGATGGAGAACAGATTGCAGGAACATCGGGATTAAAAGATGCAGATCTGTATTTAAGACCAGTATTGGATACATTTGCGATTCTGCCATGGCGACCACAACAGGGAAAAGTAGCCCGAATGATCTGTGATCTGTATTTTCCGGATGGAACGCCATATAAGAACAGTCCAAGATATATTTTGGAAAATGTTGCAGGTAAGGCACAGGATGAAGGCTATACCTGTTATATTGATCCGGAATGTGAGTTTTTCCTGTTTCATACCGATGATAATGGAAATCCTACAACTGTGACACATGAGCAGGCGGGATACCTGGATATCAGTCCGCTGGATCTTGGAGAAAATGCGAGACGTGACATGGTTCTTACATTGGAAGATATGGGAATGGAAGTGGAGTCTTCTCATCATGAAGCTGCACCGGCACAGCATGAAATTGATTTCCGTTATGGTGAGATCCGTAAAATTGCAGATTGCATTACAACCTTTAAGATGGCAGTACGTATTGTTGCAAAAAGACATGGCCTTCATGCGACCTTTATGCCGAAGCCGAAAGCTGAAGTGAATGGATCTGGAATGCATATTCAGTTTTCTCTTATAAAAGATGGAAAGAATGTATTTGAAAGTTCACAGAATCACGGCGAGCTCAGTCAGGAAGCTTATTATTTTATTGGAGGTCTGCTGGCACACAGTAAGGAGATGGCTCTGATCACCAATCCAATAGTTAATTCTTATAAACGCCTTGTTCCGGGCTATGATGCACCAACAGAGCTTACCTGGACCGAAAATAATCAGAATTCACTTGTCAGGATTCCTGTTACCAGAGGTGAGGGAATTCGTGTAGAGCTTCGGAGTCCGGATACTTCAGCGAATCCATATGTTGTTCTGGCAATCTGCCTGGCAGCAGGACTGGATGGAATTAAAAATAAGATCACCCCAACGAAATCATCGAACCTCGAGACAAAGGGTCAGCAGGCAGAACATCTTCCGTCAACGCTGAAAGAGGCAATTGATTATTTTGAAGAAAGCAGCTGGGTAAAAGAAGTACTTGGTGAAGAATTCTGTGATCAGTATATAACGGCCAAAAAAAATGAATGGCTTAGATATACCAGGCAGGTTACTGACTGGGAAATTGCAGAATATCTGTATCGCCTGTAAGCATGTGGCCTTGTAGGAGAAACGTATGAGGTCTGAAGGAGGAGAGACACTGGTATGAGCAGCATTGTTATTGCATTACCAAAAATAGAAGATGCCAGAAAAATCCGTAGCGTTCTGGAACGCCATGGGTTTGCGGTAGCCTCTGTATGTAGTACTGCTTCTAATGCTCTTTCCAGTGCTTCTGAACTTGGAAGTGGCGTGCTGATCTGTGGACATCGGCTGCCAGATATGAATTATCTGGATCTGGCAGAGTGTATGCCAAGGGATTTCGAGATGCTGCTTCTGGCATCTGCGAGAGTGATCTGTGAAGTACCGCCATCAATTTTATTAGTAGAAATGCCGATGAAAGCGAGTGATCTGGTTAATACAGTAAGTATGATTCTGATGCAGCAGGAACGAAAAAGGCGCAGGGAGAAGAAAAAGCCAAAGCTTCGTACTGAAAAAGAGCAGAATTATATATCTAATGCAAAAATGATGCTGATGCAGAGAAATCATCTGAGTGAGGATGAAGCATACCGATATATTCAGAAATCAAGTATGGATTCCGGAACAAACATGGTAGAAACAGCACAGATGCTTCTGATGCTGTTATACGAAAGTTAAATAAAAAAGACTAGATATATGGAGGATGAGGAAATGGAGTTTTTGAACGGTATTTGCAAAAAAGAAGTAACCGAGTGGGATGAACTGACTGGTACTTCTCTCTTAAATCAGGAAGTAGTTCTGGAAGGAGCCGTTCACAGCATCCGTAATATGGGCGATGTGGCTTTTGTGATCCTGAGAAGACGAGAGGGACTTTTTCAGACTGTTGTAGAAAATGAAAAAGCAAATCTTTCCATTCATGATCTGAAAGAGGCTATGACTCTCCGTGTGAAAGGAATTCTCCATGAGGAAGAACGAGCACCTCATGGAAGAGAAGTCCGGGTTCAGGAGATCGAGATTCTTTCATCACCGGCGGAACCAATGCCGCTGGCAATTGATAAATGGAAATTAAATACATCTCTGGAGGCAAGACTGAATTTACGTCCGATCGCACTCCGTAATATTCAGGAGCGTTCTAAATTCAAGATTCAGGAAGCTCTGGTACGTGCGTTCCGTGATTTCCTCTATGAGCAGGGCTTTACAGAAATTCATACACCTAAGATCGGAGCAAGAGGTGCCGAGGGTGGAGCAAACCTGTTTAAATTCAGCTATTTCCACAAACCGGCTGTATTGGCACAGAGCCCACAGTTTTATAAACAGATGATGGTGGGTGTGTTTGACAGGGTATTTGAAACAGGTCCGGTATTCCGTGCAGAAAAACATAACACGAAACGTCATTTGAACGAATATACCAGTCTCGATTTTGAAATGGGTTATATCGATGGATTTGAAGACATTATGGGTATGGAGACGGGATTTCTTCAGTATGCAATGGAACTTCTGAAGAAGGATTATTCAAAAGAACTTCAGATCCTGAAAATTCAGCTTCCAAAAGTAGATCAGATTCCAGCAGTTCGTTTTGATAAAGCTAAGGAACTGGTTTCCGAAAAATATAATCGTAAGATCCGCAATCCATATGATCTGGAACCGGAAGAAGAAGCTTTGATCGGAAGATATTTCAAAGAAGAATACAATGCAGATTTTGTGTTTGTTACACATTATCCGTCGAAGAAACGTCCATTCTATGCAATGGATGATCCACAGGATGATAAATTTACACTGAGTTTTGACCTTCTGTTCCATGGACTGGAAGTTACAACAGGCGGTCAGCGAATCCACGACTATAATCAGCTGAAAGCAAAGATCGCTGCACGAGGTATGGAAGAAGAAGGTATGGAACAGTATCTGGATACCTTCAAACACGGTATGCCACCTCACGGAGGACTTGGTATCGGTCTGGAACGTCTGACTATGCAGCTTCTTGGTGAGGAAAATGTCCGTGAGGCATGTCTGTTCCCGAGAGATCTGAACAGACTGGAACCGTAACTGTTTGCAGGGAGGAAAAAATAATGGCAAAGATCATAGATGATGAAACAATTGAAAATGTATGTATTCTGGCGAAGCTCTCTCTCAGCGATGAGGCTAAGGAAAAAGCAAAAGAAGACATGCAGAAGATGCTGGATTATGTAGAAAAACTGGATGAACTGGATACAGATGGAGTAGAACCACTGTCTCATATCTTTGGTGATCAGAATGTTTTCCGTGAAGATGTGGTAACAAACGGGGATAACAAAGAAGCAATGCTTGCAAATGCACCAAAAGCAAAAGAAGGACAGTATCAGGTACCGAAGACTATCGGATAATGAAAGGGAATTCATATAGAGGAGAAAGATTATGGAACTGGAATCGATGACAGCTCTGGAGCTGGCGGCAAAGATCAGACAGCGGGAAGTCAGCGTCCTGGATGGTGTGAAGGAAGTCTTTGACCAGATTGAGAGCAAAGAAGATAAAGTGCATGCATATCTTGATACGTATAAAAAAGAAGCATATGCACGTGCAAAAGAAGTAGAAAAAGGAATTCAGGATGGAACATATACAGGACCGCTGGCCGGTGTTCCGATTGCGGTGAAGGATAATATCTGTATAAAAGGTAAAAAAACGACCTGTGCATCAAAGATACTTGAGAATTTTGTGCCGCAGTATAATGCAGAAGTAATTGATCGTCTGGAAAAAGCAGGGATGATCATTATAGGAAAGACAAACATGGATGAATTCGCAATGGGAAGTACTACAGAGACTTCTGCCTATGGAGTTACAAGAAATCCATGGAATCTGGAACATGTGCCGGGAGGTTCATCCGGCGGTTCCTGTGCTGCTGTAGCGGCTGGAGAAACGTTTATGGCACTTGGGTCTGATACTGGTGGTTCCATCCGTCAGCCAAGTTCTTTCTGTGGTGTGACTGGAATCAAACCGACGTATGGAACCGTATCCCGTTATGGTCTGGTTGCCTATGCTTCTTCACTGGATCAGATCGGTCCGGTGGGAAAAAATGTAGCAGATTGTGCGGCACTTCTGGAAGTGATTTCCGGACATGATCCGAAGGACAGTACATCTCTTGATCGCAAAGATCTCGATTTTTCAAAGAGCATTGAAGAGAAAAAGCTTTTTGGAATGAAATTTGGTGTACCGAAAGAATTTCTTGCCAGGGGTCTTGATCCGGAAGTCAAAGAATCTTTCATGAATACACTGAAAACATTGACAGAACAGGGAGCAATCGTTGAATTTTTCTCTGTAGAGACGATGGAATATATGATTCCTGCATATTACATTATTGCCAGTGCAGAGGCAAGCTCTAACCTGGAA
>QRFC01001044.1_pt1 | contig 24133 bp, 6 predicted proteins | sample 1861061 | NCBI WGS metagenome assembly QRFC01 (sample SAMN09711282, study PRJNA482702) | Human gut metagenome, whole genome shotgun sequencing project.
TATCAAAAAAACACAGCAAATAAAAAATGTAATAAAAATTTAATAAAAGTGCTTATAACCCCTTCCGCAAGCGAATTTTAGTTACATTAATAGTAAGGAAAAAATACCCATTGCAAAACCTAAATTAAAAATGTAATAATAAATATATATAAATAATTCAGGGAAAATAGGGGGAACAAAATGCAAGTAAGATTATCTAAGTTTATAGCCGTAATGTTAGTTGTAATTATTTTAGGTTCAATTTCATTGCCGGTGGTAAGCTATTCTGCGGAATTATTTTTAAGTGAAAATGAATTGGAAAGCCAAAACACTACATCAAAAGATGGAAGTGTCAATTTTGATGTGCAATATGAAAATGGCAAGCATGGCGCAATAATAGACCAGAATAAAAACGATGAAAAAATAAATATTGCACTATCTTTGAAAAAAGATGGGTATATAAAAGACACAACAATAGACTTATCGAATACAAATTTTGAAATATCTCAAGTAAAGAAATCTGATAAAGTGCAAAACTTTGACGCAGAAAATAAAAAGATAACCTTTGGTCAAATGACCAGCAAAGATAAAATTGCTGAACAAATAATAATTACCCCAATAAATAAAGAAGAAGTAAGCGAAGATAATTTTAACAAGGATAATCACATAAAACTTACATGTACATTCGTTAATACAAACTTGAAAGAAACTAAAGTAGAACAAGAAATAGTTATTCATACAGAGTGGATGGCAAAAAATATAGAAGCAAATTTAAATTATGAAGTAACAAAATATATTCCATATGCAACAGAAAATGAAAGCAATTTAATTGTTCAGGGAAAAATAACATCAAATGTAAAAGATGATATATTGCCTGTAAAAAATACAAAAATTAATATTAATACTCCACAAATTGCAGGAGAATACCCAGAAAAAGTTACGGTAATAAATTCTACAGAAGAAACAACAGAAGAAATTAATAAAAATGGTGTTACTTATGATGAAAATACTGGTAAATTAACAATAGAGGACAAGAATGAGGTAGAGAATGGTAAGATAAAATGGCAAAAGAATAAACCACAAGAATATATAGTTACATATATTTATTCAGCCAAAGTTTATGAAAACATAAAAGATCAATCGATAAAGTTAAATTATCAACTAGATTCTGAACTTGCATTATATAGCAATAAAGATATTACAGTAAAAGCCAAGGCAACAGTTGAAAAAGAACAAAAAGAAAAACTAGGAGAAATTGCAGAAGTTATAATTGAAAATCCAACAAATGAGGACATATATAAAGGTTACATGTATAACAACAAAGTTACTGCTGAGGAGAATAAAAGAGAAACAGAAATTGCAAATAGATATACATTAAATATTGCATATTCAAATTTAATAGATTCTTTTACAATTTCGCAAAACGATGATAAGTTTACAACAAGTAAAGAACAAGAATATAAAGCAAATACGTATAACAAAGAATTAAAAATATCAAAACAAGAATTTGATAATGTATTGGGAGTAGATGGTAAGATTGAAATTCAATCTAAAGATGGAACACTTTTAAGTACAATTGATAAAGATACAAAAGCAGAACAAGACGAAATTAAAATTGACTTGGCATCATTTAAAACTGAAAACATTGTATTGGAAACATCAAAACCACAAACTGAAGGAAGCTTAAATTTTGAAATTACAAAAGCGATCGCAAAAGACAATGATTATAGCATAGAAGAAATTAAAGAATTTACAAACTTAAAATCTTCATTAAATGTTGTTGCTAAGAATTCGGATATAAATATAGTAAATCAAAGCATAGATAATATAACACAGTTAAAAGAGCCTACACAAAAGGTAAACATAACAACAAACAATGATAGATTATCAACTGTTGAGAAAAATGATAATATCGAATTAAAAATAACTTTGGAAAATGATGGGGCAGATGATTTAATGTATACTAACCCAAAAATAAAAGTTAATTTGCCACAAGGTATAGAAGAAATAAATATAAAAAGTGCAAGAATATTTTTTGACGAAGAATTAAAATTAGAAAATATTAGTGTACATACAAATGAAGATGGAACAAAAGTTATTGAGACTGCATTACATGGAAGTCAAACAAGATATAATAATCCATCAGCACAGGGAACCACAGTTGTAATAACAACAGATATAACATTAAACAAATTGACACCAACTACAAACGCACAAATAGATGTTTTTACTGAAAATGACGATGAAAATAAAACAGAGGCGAGCAATAATACAAATTTAAAACTTATAGCCCCAACAGGAGTAGTTACAACAAATAGTATGAAAGGCTACAATGGAGAGGAAAAGCTAGAAGTTATAAATGGAGAACCAAAAGAGGCATTAATATCAGCTAAATCTAGTGAAAAAGAATTAACATTTGAAATGAATGTTATAAATAATTATGAAAACTCTTTAGAAGAAGTGGTTGTATTAGGAAGAACGATGTTTAAAGACAATAAGGATATTGCAACTATGCTAAATATGGGTACAACAATAGATATTCCGTTATCATCAAAAATCACAATAACTGGTATTCCTGAAGAAAATGTTCAAATATATTATTCTACAAATGGTGATGCTACAACAGATTTAACAAATGCTAATAATTTATGGGAGAAAGAAATAACAGACTACGCTACTATAAAATCATATATGATTGTATTAAAGGATTACTCAATGGAAATGGGTGATACATTTAAATTTACTTATACTGCAACAGTACCGGCAAATTTAGATTACAATAATACAGCATATGAAACATATGGAGTATATTTTAAAAACAATAAAGAAACTGTGATAATTGATGATAAGGCTTTTGCTACTAAAATAGGCATAAATACAGGCAAAATGGCTACATTGGAAGCTAAAATAATACCAAAATTAGATGATGGAAAAGAAATAAAAGCAGGGGAAAGTCTAGATTATACTATATCTATAAAAAATTTTGGAACGATAGATGCTGAAGATGCAACTATAAATATAAATATTCCAGAAAACGTAGAATTTATTCCTCAAGAAGGAGATTCATATAGAATAAAAACAATAATGCCTCGTCAAAAGTTTGAAATACTTGAAGAGCCAGAACTTACAGAAGAAGATATAGATAATAATCCAGATTTAACAGAAGAGCAAAAACAAGAACAAAAAGAAAATTTGAGACAGTATAGAGAAGCTATGGAAGAACAAAAGAAACAAATAGAAGAGTATGAAAAAATGATAAAAGAGATGGAAGCAGAGGGGATCGAATTTGATGAAAACATTACAGAAACAAAAAATGTTTTGATAATTGATATTGGGAAGATTAAGGCAAATTCAGAATTTGCAAAAAAGATAACTTTTTCAACACTTAGTTCAGAACTGATAATAAATGATGGAAAAGTAGAGATTGAGGCAACAATTAAGTTTAACAAAAATGAAAGTGTAACATCAAATAAAGTAACAAATTACATAAAAAGAGTACACTTTACAACATTTGTAGATTGCTTAAATGATGAAGATATATATGAAGTAGGAAAAACTTTTCAATACATTGTAGCAATATCTTTGAATGATTATTACAAAACAGTAAAAAATGGTAAATTGGAATTAACAATTCCAGATGAATTAGAAATAAATGATATTACTGATAAAAGTGGTAATAAATTATCAAAAGAAAATATAAGTCAAAAGAATAATATAGTAAGTATTAATTTGGGTGATATAAATTCAAATGAGCCTATACAATTAAATATTAAATTTTTGATAAAAAATTTTGACGGAGAAAAATATAAAAAAGAAATAACAGTAAGTGGAAATGTAATGGCTGCTGATGTTGAAAAAGAAAAAATTTCAGATATATCGATTGAAATTAATAAACCAGGAATAAAGATTACACAAAGTTGCAATATACCAGAAAAAGCAGAAATAACAGCTGCTGAAAACTTTAAATATATATTTACAATAGTTAATCAATCAGCAATAACACTAGAATCAAATATGTTTTCTGATAAATTACCAGAAGAAGTACAATTTAAAAGATTGGAAATTATATATTCAGATGGTACAACTGATTCAGATGTACAAGTAAACGATAATGGTACAATACAGAAGTCATTTACGCTAAAAGGAGAAGAACAAGTAATAATTAATATTGAAGTTGTTGCAAAATCATTAAGCAAAGATACAGTAATAAGCAATAAAGCAACTATAGAACAAGAAAAAATTGGAAAATTAGAAACTAATATTATAACACATTTAATAAAAATGTTTGATAAGAATAACATAAAACCAAACCCTGGAGAAGACGATACAAAAACAACAAAGAAAATAATTGGAACTGTGTGGATAGATTCTAATAAAAACGGAATAAAGGATGATTATGAGCCAAAGGTTCAGAATGTACCAGTATTATTGTTAGATGAAAATGGAAATATTGTAACAAATTCAAAAAACGAAGTCTGTGTTGTATGGAGTGGAAACGATGGTACTTATATTTTTAGTGATATATATAAAGGAAACTATACAATAGTATTTTTATATGAATCTTCAAAATACAGTGCAACAATATATAGAAAAGATGGAATTGACGAATCTAAGAACTCGGATGCAATAGATAAGACTGTTGTATATGAAGGAAAATCTAGAATTGCGGGTGTTACAGAAAATATATTAGTAAAAGAAGAAAATATATATAATATAGATTTTGGTTTAATAGAAAAAGCAAAATTTGACTTAAAATTGGATAAAATAGTTAAGAAAATTACGACAAATAATGGCAAAAGAGTGGAAGAACATCAATATGAAAATAATTTTGCAAAAATTGATTTTGAATCTAAATATGTGAATCAATCATCTATGATAATAGAATACGAAATAAAAGTAACAAATGAAGGAGCAATAGAGGGATATGCAAAGAAAATAGTTGACTATATACCTAAAGAGTTTAAGTTCAGTTCAGAGCTAAATAAAGATTGGTATGAAGGCGGAGATGGTGCAATATACAATGTAAGCCTTGCAAACGAAATAATAAAACCAGGAGAAACAAAAAAACTGACTGTGGTATTAACTAAAAATATTAATAGCGAAGGTTTTGGAATGTTTAGCAATACTGCAGAAATATATGAAGCTTCTAATAATTATGGAATGACTGACATTGATTCAACACCAGGGAATAGAGTGCTAGAAGAAGATGATTATTCTAATGCTAATGTGTTGGTGGGAATAAAAACTGGTGAAGTAGCAATATATACAACTTTAACTATATGTATAATAGCTATAATTGGAACTGGTGTATATGTAATAAGAAAAAAAGTTTTAAGATAGAGAAAGGGGAAAGAATAAGTGATAAGTAAATATTTAAAAAAATTGAATAAAATGCTTATAATAACAGGCTTTATTTGGATAATTAGTTTATTCTTTGCCCACAATACAGTATTAGCTTATGGAACTTGGCAAGGAGACGAAACAAGTGGTATGCCACAAAAAGGGCAATACTCACCCAAAGGAGGATTGTTACCACAAATATTAAAGGAAAAAACATTTTCTGGTGATGCAGACACAGAGTTCCCATATACGCCATGGAGCACAGACGTAAGTGCTGGTACTGTATACTGTGCAGACTCTGGTTCTGCAATTAGATATGGTAAATATGATCCCGCATTGCATTATGCAAATGAAGGTGTAGGGGCAATATTTGGTATTGATTATACAAATTATAGTTCATATAAATTGCTCATGACAAAGTTATGTGATGAAATTGGTAGAGAAATATTTGATAATATGAATAAATTCTTAGAAGGATTAATGACCAAAGATTGGAAATACATAGCTACAATACCAACAAGCATTGGTTATAAACAAATACAAGGGCCAACATATTATAATGACATTTATGACATTGATACGAGCAAGCCTATCGTTGTAACCAAAGCTAATGCTGAATACGGAGATGGTGAAACAAGTTATAACTATACAAGAGCTGAAATGTCTGCATTAAAAATAGCAACAAAAATATTTAAAGGACTGTCAAATTGGGATAAGACATATACCACAGATGATAAATCCACAAACATGAAGGCATGGGAAGTTAGTTTATGGCTTGGTGACAAAATAGACGGACCAAAAGCAGTAATAATGGAAACTGAAGACAGGGCAGAGGATGGATACAAGCAAAAGGGAAATACAAAAACTGCCAATAACTTTACTAACAGTAAAAGTGCAAATGTTGCATATATTCTTACTGCTATGGAGAATGCTTATAGTGGAGCAACAAATTCAATAAGAGAAAGATACAATTTAGCAGATATTCAAACTGCATATTGGGAGGCTGTTGATTTCGATGGAATAAGCAAGGCTCATGAAACACAAAATGGTCTAACTTTATTTGAAAGAGCTAAAAGTTATCAAACATTTGTAAACAAGGATCTTACAAATTTTCAAGCTAAAATAGATATGTCGCAAACGCAGATAATTACAAATAGAAATACGAATAATTATATAGTTGGACCAATAACAATAAATTATCCGTATTACGAAGATATATCATATTTAAAATCAATATATTTAAAGATAAACGAAGATAAAGGAGTATCATCAAAAACATTAATATATGATGAAAATAATGATGACTTTGAAATAGAATTTATAGGGCAAAAGGTATCTGGCTCAAATGGATTAAAAAAGGAATATCCTGCATCTGGAAGCCAATTTTATATAAAATTTTCTGCTTCTGAGACAGCATATCCGACAAAAGTTGGATTGTATGCAGATGTAGAACACATTAAAAGTTCGAAAATTGAGTATAACGAGCTTGACACAAAAGCTAATGTATATCAATATATTGGATTTGTTGCAAGTAGTAGAGATTATAATGCAGACCATAGAAAAAAACGTCTAAGACTGGCATATGGAACTGCACATGCTACAATTACATATTCATACAAGGTGCGTGTGCCCAAAAAAATCATATATGTTTTTGGAATTCCAGTTGTAGTATCTTGGAAATGGGTAACTAGCTATGGATGGAAAAATTTCACTATAGATTCAAACCACTATAGAGATAGAACATATGATATTGCACAACCATTTGTAATGATGACAAGAGAACCTGTAGATGAGATAAAATCTCAGAAATTGACAGTCACTTTGGAAGGAAAACGTGAGTATGATGTATATCATATAGAACAACATAAAGATAATATAACTCCTCCAAAAAATCCTGGTATAAATACAGATACATCAGTAATTGATTTAACTATGAAGATTTCAGGTAAAGTATGGGTAGATGGAAGTGTAGGAAAAGAAAACCAATATGATGGTAAAAATGGTGAAGGGGATACTCCGATGTCAAATGTAAAAGTTTCGTTATACGAGGTATCAAAAAAGCCAACCACAAGCACAAAACCAAAGCCAACATTACCAACACCAACAAATCCAGATGAACCTCAAACACCAACAATAACTGCTCCAAGATTTCTAGTATATAATAGAAATACTGGAGAAGCTCTTTTAGAAAGAGGAAGCACAACACAATGTTCAGTTGCATCTATTACTAAAATAGTAACAGCATTAGTTGTCGCAGAACGAATGAACCTAGACGATGTAGTAACAGTTAATAGAACTGCTGCAGGTGAAAATCTAAGAAAAAGTACTTGGAGTCCAAAATTACAAATAGTAGGACTTGAGGCTGGAGACAAAGTTACAGTAAGAGACTTGTTAAGAGCAGTACTTGTATATTCAGGTTGTGATGCGGCGCAAGCGCTTGCAGACTATATGCCTGGAGGTAGCCAAGCTTTCGTAAATTTAATGAATGAAAAAGTACGTTCATTAGGCGCAACTTCTAGTCACTTCGTTACTCCATTTGGTGTAAAAGCAGAAGATAAATCTTCTGCTAAGGACTTGGCTAAAATACTAGATGCTGCAATGGATAACCCAATATTTGCAGAGTACTTTAAAGAAGGAGAAAATCAATCAACATCTATAACAATTACAAGAAATGGTACAAGTTTCCAAAGATCACTTTACAGTACAAACCCATTAAAAACAACACCAGGAATAGAAGGAACAAAAACAGGTCAAATTAGGGTTTCTGGCTACTGTGTAATTGCTTCATTTGTATATAAAAATGAAGAATATGCAATAGTTGTACTAGGTGGAACAACAAAAGAAAATAGAAATTCAGATGCAAGAAAACTTGCTCAATGGTTATTAGAAAAAATATTATATGAAAAGAGCAAAGAAGGAAAAACAGATTCTACTACCGGTTCTACTGGAAGCACAACAGGAGGAAGTACTGGTGGAACAAGTTCTTCAACGTTTATTGAAAAAGGAAGATTTGTAGCAGCAACAACAACAGATGAGAATGGATATTATGAATTTTATGGTTTGAATTCTATGTACAATTATTACGTAAAATTCACATATAATGGACAATATTATGAACCAACAAAATATAATGCTAACAGAGATGATGAAAATTGGGACAACAATTCTAAAGGAATGGATGTCGCGGATGAAAGAAATATATTTAATGCTAAGTTTAGAGATATTGGTTCGGCACCAGAGAACTTACTAGAACCGGCTGCCGAGATGCATACAAGAGCAGAATTAAAAGAACAAGGCTTAATAGATGATTTTGGCAACATAGTAGGAGAAGTAAGCGAAGATGGAACAAGAGAATCTACAGACACATATGTAAATGAGAGCATGATGGATTCATATACATGTAATGGAACAAAAAAGATGGATTTATATCCAAACATTGATGTATTCGTAAATGATGACAAAAAACATAGTTTACTAGAAACGTCTCAAGTATTAGACCTAATAGAAAGTAAGGACGTAAAAACATTATATGCGGATCCAGATGTTATGAGACATGTAAATCAAGGTCTTGTTGAAAGAGAAATTGTAGATTTAGCATTAAGAAAAGATGTATACAAAGCAACACTAGAAATTAATGGAGAAGTGGAAGAATATACATATGACAAGAGAAACAGCGTAATTTATGAAGGATGTTGGGATATAAAAGGCAGAAATAATGGATATTATAATCAAAACTATACAAGAGAAATTTATAGAGAAGACTATTCGTATAAAGTGGATGATTATAGTAATTTAGGAATTGCGTCGAATTTACTTGGATTATCACAAGATTCTGAATTAAAGGTATTTATAACATATAGGTTTACTATACGTAATAGTTCATATGGAATTGCGACTGCTGTAACAGAAGTTGTAGATTATTATGATCCTGATTTTACACCGGTTCCAGAACGCTCATATTTAGGAGATAAGGACGGAAAAAGTATAGGAAGCATAACATTAAATGAAAAGAGTAGATATTCAGAATCAACAATGAAGAAAATGGATGGATATAATACAATATATGTAACAGGTTCAAATATATATAGTAGTGCAAAAGATGATGTGGCAACAGCAGGCTGTTTCCCATTATCAGATCCAGATAAGAATAAAGACATATATTTCTATGTAACATTTGAAGTTAAGAAAGATGCAAATAGAAACATACTTCTAGATAATGATTCAGGTAAAGAAAATGTTGCAGAAATAAATGGTTATAAATCTTATTATGGAATAAAAGCAGTTGCTCCAAACTTTGGAAATACACAAGCTATGGCAGAGTTTGTAAGAGGCGATATTGCAGGTATTCCAGATACAGATTCAACACCAGGTAACTTACGTGAAATCGATACTTCTAAATTTGAAGATGATACAGATAAAGCTCCAAACATTAAAATTACGTTAAACCGTCAAAATGTTAGAACAATAAAAGGTACTGTTTGGGAAGACAAGAGAACAGAAGAAGTAAATAATGCAATGGTTGGAAATGGAAAACGCGATGATGGGGAAACCGGAATAAATGGAGTAAGAGTACAACTTGTAGAGCTAAAGGAAAAATCTAATGGAGATGGCGTAGATGGAACCAGGTATGAATATATCTGGAAAGAAGTAAAAACTGGAGATACTAGCCAGACTCTGTCGACGGTAATACCGAGAAGAGGAAATGTAACGTTCTCAGACTTAACGTCACAAGGAATTGGAACTGGAGAGTATTTATTCCAAGGATTAATCCCAGGGGAATACATTGTGAGATTCATATATGGTTCAACAGATGAAACTGTATTATCTGAACAAGCTATTGATTATAAAACAGGAAAAACAATAACAAATCCAGTAACACAAAAATTGGGATATAATGGAGAAACAACAATAAATCAAAAATCTTATAATGGTAATGATTACAAATCTACATCATATCAAGTAGAATCTGAATTGTTTAATGGTGTTGGAGCATATATAAACAACACATCAGGCTCATATAAATATAATTTTGAAGAAGCTGATGGAAAGAATCAATCAGATGCAAAAGATATAATGAAAGATATGGATTATAGTAACCTTGCAAGCATAATAGAAAGTATAGGAAATTGGAGACTAAAAGTAGCTAAAAATCCACAAAACTTAACAAGTATTGACCATACAAGAGAAATAGTAGAGAAATATTCTAATGGAGATGTAACAAATGAACTTGCTGAAATATTAGCATCATATGAGCATTTGCCATCAAGCGAAAGCAAGGCAAGAGAGAATTTAGATACATTTATTAAGAATACGTATATGGTAGCAGAAACTGGTATTATAGACATGAAATACGAATATAATAGGGAAGAATCTGGTACAAGCTCTACAGGAAAAGGAAATATAGGAAGTTCAAATGATGATGAACAAGGTGGACACTATGTACTTGAAAAATTAGACTTTGGATTAGTTGAAAGACCAAAAGCACAATTAAAAGTTACAAAGCAAGTAACAAATGTAAAAATGACTTTAGCTAATAACAGTGTGCTATTTGATGCAGTTGAAAAAGCAACAAACGTATTATGGATGGATCACACAGCTCACGGACAAGACACAAAAAATGTTTATAGTACAAACAAAAACTATAAAAATTATCTAATGTTGAATCCTATTGTAAGAGCAAAAGCGTCAAGCAAAGGCAAAATTCAACTTACAATGGACCAAGAACTTATGCATGGTGCAACACTTCAAATAACATATGCAATAACTGTTGCAAATGTTGGTGAAGTAGACTATAAAGAAGATCAATTCTACTACACAGGGAAAGTAGGAGACACAAGTACAATAGTAAAGACAAATCCAAGAAAGTTAATTGACTACGTTGGAACACAAGTTCACGAATGGGATGATAGAGATGATAATACGGCAACTAGAAACAATTTACAATTCAGTAGCGAGTTGAATCCAGAGTGGCAAGTAATTGACAAAGATAATGTATTAGGTAGTTTGGTAAATAAAAAATATGAAAGTGGTGTAAAAAAATACACCAAAGACCACATAATTATAACAGAAGCTATATCGAAAGACTTAATTCCATTAATTGCAGACAATTCGAAAGCAAAAGATAATATTGCAAAGGAATTCAAGGAGAACCCAATGAACGCATTAGAAACAGTAAATGCATCACAAAGTGTAAGCGGAGTTCAATTAATATTAACTCAGATGATTACACAAGATAACACAGATGATGATAAAACTTACAACAATATGGTAGAGCTTGTAACAACAAAGAATACAGTCGGAAGAAAGATGGCATATTCAATTGTTGGCAACCAAGACCCAACAATTGAACCATATGAAATAGACGCAGACGACTCACAAGATGTTGTAATATTACCACCATTTGGAAACAAACCAATATTCTATGTACTAATAAGTGCAGTAGCATTTATATTAATAGCTGGTATTACTATAACAATAGTTGTATTAAAAAAGCATAAATAGAATAAATAAAATTCTAATTATTAAGATAAAAACTTGATAATTAGAATTTTTTTTGCCGAACAAGTGAAAAACTTAGGGAAATATATATAGTAGGAATAATAATAAATTAACATAAAAACGTACAAACTGCAAAAAGCTTGAAATAAGCGGGAAAAATTAATTACTTTTAGAAGTAAAAATAATTATAAAAAAATAAATGATTAAAAATGTAATAAAAATTTAATAAATGTGCTAGTAATGCCTTCCGCAAGCGGGTTTCGCCCAGTTCATCTTCACGGTTTAAAACCCCATTGAAAAAACTGGGAAAAAATGCAATAATGTAATATGAATAATAAGATTACATAACTTTAAAAAAAGTTAAAAAAACATTGAAAAATAAGCAAAAATAGAGTATAATTAGTTATAGTGAATTTTTTAAGGAGGAGCAAAGATGCAACAAAAATTAATTAAAGTAATTGCGATGCTATTAACTACAACAATATTGTATGCCAATTCAGCAGCAGTTGTAAGCTATGCGGCAGACAATTTTTTAAGTGCAAAAGCATTAGAAAATCAAGGAACATCAACTACAAATGAGAATGTAGAGTTTGATGTTTATTATGATGGAGGAAAACATACTGTTTCAGCAGATGTTAATGCAGAAGATACGAAATTAAATATTGCATTAAACGTAAAAAAGACTGGATATATAAAAGATGCAGTAGTAGACTTCTCAGACACAAACTTTAAAATTGCAAAAACAGAAGAATCTGATAACATTCAAGCAGTAGATGCAGAAAACAAAAAAATAAGCTTTAACCAAATAAACAATGGCGAGAATGTAACAGAAACAATAAACATAGCATTAGACAAAAAAGATGAAATAAGTGAAGATATGTTTGACAGAGATAATACAATAAAATTTACTGGAACATATGTAAATGCTAAAGGTGAAGAAGTTGCAGTTAAGAAAGATATAGTAGTTCACACAAGCTGGACAGCATCAACTGCAAAAGCTAAGCTAGGTTATAAAATTACAAAATACATTCCATATTCAGCAAACAATGTAAGCAAGCTAATCACTCAAGGCAAAATTACATCATATGTTGAAAACAGCGTGTTACCAATAAAGAATACAAACATAGAAGTCAATGCTCCAAAAATTAATAATAAATATCCAGAAACAGTTACAGTAGTTGCAAACTCTACAAATGCAACAAATGGTGACGCAAACGGAGATAATTTTTCTAAGGATAACTGGTCATATGATAGCACAACTGGAAAAATAACAATTACAGTAAATAATAATGCTGTAAATGGAAAAATCCAATGGGCTAAAAATACAACAGATGAATTTATAGTAACATACATATATTCATCAGATGTATATGAAGCTGTAAAAGATTCAGTTACAAGAGTTACATATGATGCAAGCTCAAGCATGAACTTATATGTACAAAGTGGAGTAAACAAAGTAAGTGCACATGTAGATGGATACGAAGATCAAACTAAAAAAATAGGAGATATAGTAGAATTTACATCTAATGCAACACAAAGCATAAGCAAAGGTTACATATATAATAACAAAAATGCTGCAGACGAAAATAAAAAGGAAACAGAATATGTGGCACAGTATACAGCCCATGTTTCATATGCAGATGTAATAGATGCAATAGTATTAAAACAAGATGTTGACCAATTTGCAACTGCAAATGGAAGCGAACAATCAACAACAGTTGGTGGAGTAAATTATGCTTACAACAAAACACTAGCAATATCAAAACAAGAATTTGATAAAGTGTTTGGGGAAAATGGTGAAATTACTATTTTAAATGAAGCAGGAACAACACTTGCAACAATAAACAAAGATACAGAAGTAAAAGACAATAAAATAGTAGTAAACTTAGTACCATTTAATACAAACAGTATAACAATAAAAACATCAAAACCACAAGCAGAAGGAAATGTTATATTCGAAATAACAAAAGCTTTAGCTAAAAATATTGAATACAGTACAAGCCAATTAAAGAGTTTTACACAAATAAAAACTCAAGTAACAGGAACAGCAAAAAATTCTGATATAGATATTGTTAGTACAGAAAGTACAAAAAACGTTGATTTAACAGAACCAACACAAAAAGCAAGTATAACAACAAGTAATAATAGACTATCTACAATAGTAAAAAATGAAAATGTAGAAATTAAAGTTACACTAGAAAATGACAGCGCAGACGACACTATGTATACAAACCCAAAAATTAAAATTACATTTTCAGAAAATATAGAAACAATCAATGTGAAAGATTGTAAAGTATATTTCGATGATGAGCTTGAAATTGATGAAGATTCTATAATGTTTTATGAAAATGGTGACGGTACAAAAACACTAGAATTAAAATTAAAAGGAACACAAACAAAATATAATAATGTTGCTGCCAAGGGTGCAACAGTTGTATTAACAACAGACATTACATTAAATACATTAACACCAACAACAAATACACAAATAACAGCAGAAATAACAAATGGAGATTCAACGGTTACAAATGTAGCAACAGATGTTAAATATATTGCTCCATCAGGAGTTGTAACAACAAACTCAATGACAGGATACAATGGAGACGAAAAAATAGAAGTTATTAATGGAGAATCTCAAAAAGCCTTAATACCAACAAAAGCAGAACAAAAAGAAGTTACATACACAATGAATGTAATAAACAATTATGAAAACACACTAGACCATGTTGTTGTATTAGGAAGAACACCATTTAAAGATAACAAAGATGTATCAACATCATTAAGTTTAGGCTCAAATATTACAATGCCACTTGCATCTGGAATAACAGTAACAGGAGTAGATGCTTCAAAAGTTACAATATATTATTCAGAAAATGGGGAGGCAACAACAGACCTATCTAATTCTCAAAATGGATGGACAACAAGTGTAACAGATTATACAAAAATAAAATCTTACATGATAGTGTTAAATGAAGATTATGCAATGAACGGTGGAGACACAATTACATTTTCATATAAAGCAACATTACCTGCAAACTTAGACTATGATCAAGAAGTATATGAAAATTATGGAGTATTTTTCAACAATAATAAAACATCTGGAACAATTACAGATAAAGCAATAGCAACAAAAATAGGTTTTACAACAGGAAGTATTGCTAAATTAGATGCAAAATTAACATCAACAATAGGCGAAGGTGCTAGCGTAAAATCTGGAGAAATACTTGAATATGAATTAACAATAAATAATACTGGTGTAGTAGATGCAGAAAACACAACAGTAGAAATAAAATTGCCACCTGAATTAAGCTTTATTCCACAAGATGGAGATGACTATACATATAAAGTTCCAGAAGATGAAGAATATGATGAGTCTAGATATGAGGAATTATTGAATTTACCAGAAAATGAAGTAATTGATCTAACAAAATATGAAAATTTGATTAGTGAATTGCAACAATATGAAGATAATGATGTTGATTCTGAAGTATTAAAAATTAATTTAGGAAAAATTACGGCTAATTCAACGTTAAAAAAGACTCTTAAATTTAGAGCTCAAAGTGATGAAACAAAGAAAATTGAATTAAAAGCAACAGTTGGATATAGTGATAGGATATCAGTAGAAACAAATACTGTATCAAATATAATTGAAAAAGTATATTTCGACACACAAATCGGTTCAAAATATAAGAGTCTCAAAGAAGGAGAAACATATTCTTTCCAAATCGCACTAAGATCGTCTCAATATAATTATGAGCTTGAAGATGAAAGTATTGATAATAGCAGAAAAAATACAGTTGTTACAATCACATTGCCAGATGAGCTAGAGTATGACTCTATAAAATTAACAAGATTTAATGAAGATACATTTGAAGAAGACGATATTACTTCAACAGCAAATGTCAAAGTAAGCGGCAGAAAAGTAGCTGTAAAAGTCGGAGATGTAGATGGAGAGAGAGGCAAAACCTTAATTATAAACACAAAAGTTGGAAAACTAGCAAATGAAGTTTACAAAAAAGAGGTAACTGTTACAAGTAATATAAAAGCTGACAATACAGAAACAGAGAACATTGATGATATATCAGTTACAATAAATAAACCAGGAATTAATGTTGCACAAACAGCCAATATTCCTACTGGAACAACAATATCAGCAGGAGAAGATTTTGCATACACATTTACTATACAAAATTTATCAGACATATATTTAAATGATGTAGAATTTACAGACGCATTACCTACAGAAGTAACATTTAAATATTTAGAGATTGTATATGAAGATGGCACAATTGATAGTAGTTTTGATATAAATCGTGATGGAAGTATAAATACAAAATTCTACTTATCTGCAGGACAAAAAGTAACAATAAATGTACATGTAGTAGCAAACTCAATAGACAATGATACAGAAATATCAAATAAAGCGAAGTTTAAAAATGAGGATATTGGAGAAGTAGAAACAAATTCAGTATCACACATAGTTAAACATTTTGAAAAAACAGATGTAAACGTAGATCCAGATGATACAAATAAGGAAACAAGAAAAGTAATAGGAACTGTATGGGTTGATGCTAATAAAGACGGAGTAAAAGATGCAAATGAACAAAGAGTTTCAGGAGTTAAAGTTTTATTATTAAATAATAATACAAGCAATATTGCAATGAATTCAAATAATGAACAATGCATAACAACAACCGGAACAGATGGTTCATACATGTTTAACAATGTACCACAAGGTAAATACAGTGTAATATTCTTCTATGATTCAGCAAATTATAGCCCTACAACATATAAAAAATCTGGAGTAAGTGATGAACAAAATTCAGATGCTATAGATAAAACAGTTAACTATGAAGGAAAAGATCAAATAGCAGCTGTTACAGAGGAAATAGTATTAGCAGATACAAATCAATTCAATATTGATTTGGGTATAGTCGAAGATGCTAAATTTGATTTGAAACTAGATAAAGTTGTACAAGCAATAACAGTAAACAACGGAAAAAATACAAAAGAACATGTTTACAATAGTAAACTTGCAAAATTAGATTTTGAATCTAAATATGCAAATACATCATCAATGGTTGTTGAATATAAATTCACAATTACAAATGATGGTGGAATTGCAGGATATGTTAAGAAATTAGCAGATTATTTACCAGAAGAATTAAAATTCAATTCTGAATTGAATAAAGACTGGTATGAAGGTAAAGATGGAGTTATATATAATGCTTCACTTGCAAACACAATAATTAATCCAGGAGAAAGCAAAGAAGTAACATTAATATTAACAAAGAATATGAATGGTGACGATGATTTTGGATTAATAAATAACTCAGCGGAAATATATGAAACATCAAATGATTATGGTGCATTAGATATTGACTCAACACCTGGTAATAAGGCTACAAATGAAGATGACTACTCAACAGCAAATGTACTAACATCTGTAAAAACAGGTGACGTAGTAATTTATACTACATTAATAATCACGATAATTACAATAGTTGGAGTAGGAATTTACATGATAAAAAAGAAAGTATTAATATAGAAAGGAGATAGAGTAATGAAGAAAAATAAAACATTAAAAAAATGTTTAATAACAACAATAGCAACTGCAGCAATTTCAATAACAGCATTTTTTACTACAAGCAATGTCTCATTAGCATATGGAACTTGGCAAGGAAATGCGACTAGTGGTATGCCACAATTAAGCTATAGTGATTCTGGTCTATTTCCTCAAATATTAAAACAAAGAGCTTTTACGGGAAATGCAGATAATCAATTTCCATATGAAGCTTGGACAACGGATATGAGTACTGGTACAGTATATTGTAATGATGCTGGTAAAGCTGTAAGATATGGTGAATTCGATTCCGAGAAACATTATATAGATGAAATTGGTTATACAACAAGTAATGGATATGGATATTCGGCTTTTGAGAGAAAGGTAAAACAGTATTTATGGCAGGTGGCAAAAGAAGATGCAGACCGTGCAGGAAGAACATTTTTATTTGCAGTATGTAGCAATATACATTACGAACAAAAATATGGACCTGGAACCCAAGGCTCTGAAAAATGGGCAATTGAAAAAGACAAACCTATGATTTCGGTAAGGTATGGGGCTATAGTTGCAGGAAACCAAAACCTAGCAATTATGAGCGCACAATCTAAAGCCAGAAGCAAGTCTAAAGAACTTATGAAAGAGTTATTATCTAAATTAGGCGATTGGAAGACTCCAAAAGATACTGACGACGATACAACAAATCCAGCAAATAAACAAAAAGACTGGAATGGCGATGCAATATATGGTCCGGAAGTTGTTATAATGGAAACTCAAGACAGAGCAGAAGATCATTATAAACAGGTTGGATCTACAGAGGCCACAACAAATACACAACTATCTTTTGTATTAACTACAATGGAAAATGCTTATTCAGGAACAACTGGTTCAATACGTAATAGATATTCTCTATCAGATATTCAGACTGCACATTGGAAGGTTGCAGACTTAGATGGAATTATACCTAATGGAAACCATTTAACAAGCAATGGATTAACACTTTACAACAAAGCATTATCATACCAAAAGTTCTTGGATACATATATTAATGGCAATGGATATAAAGCACAGGTTCATGGTATTAAGAGTGATTCATATTCTTCTGGAACAAAAACAGGAAAACAAGACGAAGAAAATACTAACAGTGTTACAGAAGACCCTCAAGCAGAAGCACAGGTAATTGTAAACCAAGCAACTAAGAGCTATATTGTAGGACCTCTAAGCGTTACATACCCATATTATGAAGATATTTCATACATGAAGGCAATATATTTAGTAACAGATAAGGGAACTGATAACGAAAAAACATTAGTATATGATGAAAATACAGATGACTTTGAAATAGAATTTATTGGAGCAACTGTATCGGGTTCAAACGGATTGAAAAAGAAATATCCTGCATCAAATGCTAAATTCTACGTAAAATTCTCGGCTGAAAAAACAAATTATCCAAAAACAGTAAACATGTATGTGGACCTTGAATATCTTGAAAAATCAACTGTTAAATTTAATATATTAGATACAAAAGCAAATGTATACCAATATATTGGATATGTTGCAACAACAAGTTATAGCAAATACCGTTTAAGAGAAGGATACGGAATGGGAACAGTTAGATATGCATATGAACGTAAGACTTTATTTGGGTCATATGTAGCGTATAAAAAGTTGACTGTAAATTATCTTTCTTCTTCAAAAGGTGTAATTGTCGTACAACCATTCGTACAGATGACTGAATATCCAGTTAGAAGCCTACGTGCTCAACAGTTAAGGGTTGCTCTTGAAGGAAGCAGAACATATAACATATATACTGCAACAGTAAGTGCAAAACCAGACAGCAAAAAGCCAGATAAGCCAGATACACCAGACATAGACATTCCAATTAATTTAACATTCGAATTAGGCGGAAGAGTTTGGGTAGATGGCACAGTAGGAAAAGAAAATGATTATGATGGATTATTTAATAAGCAAACAGATACACCAATGTCAAATGTAAAAGTTTCACTATACCAAGTATCTGGATTAGATGGAAATCAATCAGGAAAATTTATTGCAGCAACAACAACAGATAATAATGGAGAATACTTATTCCAAAAACAAAATGCAATGTACCAATACTATGTAAAATTCACATATAATGGTCAATATTATCAACCAACAGTTTATAATGTAAACAGACAAGATTCAAACTGGGATAATACATCAAAAGGCTTAGACATATTAAAAGAAAGAGATACTTTCAATGCAAGCTTTAGAGAAATTGGTTCAGCTCCAAAGAATACAGTTACAACAAACAATCCAAGTGAAATGCATACAAGAGATGAACTTGAAAAAGCTGGAACAATTGATAAGTTTGGAAACATAAAGGGAGAAGTAAGTTCAAATGGAGAAAGAAAGTCTAAAGACGAATATGTAAATCAATCTATGATGGATGCGTATACATGTAATGGAACATCAACCAAAGATTTATATCCAGGATTCCAAGTATTTGTAACAGAAGATTTCTTAAATGCAAAATCAAATACTGCACAAGTATTGAAATTTGTAGCAGCACAAAAAATTGAAACATTGTACAAGAATCCAGATGTAATGCATCATATTAACTTAGGATTAGTTCTAAGAGAACAATTAGACTTAGCCTTAAGAAAAGATGTATACAAAGCAACATTAGAGATTAATGGAAAAACACAAGTGTATACATATAATAAGAGAGATGGATTAGAAACAGACGCAGCTGGAAACTCTTACTGGGAGGTCAAGACAAGACTTTCAGATGCAAGTTACTATGGAAATGATTATTCAAGAGAGCTATACAGAGAAGATTATGATTACAAAGTAGATAATTATTCAATAGTAGATAATGCTACTACATTAGAAAATTTAGGATTATCTGAGGATTCTGAATTGAAAGTATATGTAACATATAAATTTACAATACGTAATAGGTCAGAAAATATCGCAGCAGCTGTAACAGAAGTTGTGGATTACTATGATGCGGATTACGCATATGTACAAGACCGCTCATATTTAGGAGATAATAACGGAAATAAGATCGGAAATGTATATTTGAAAGATGCTAGTAGATATGGGGTAGAAACTCAAACTACAATAGCCGGATATAAGAACTTATATATTACAGGTGATCAAAGCTACAGTAATGCAACAAATGATGCTGTAACAAGCAACATGTTCCCATTATCAGACCCAGATGACAACAAAGATGTATACTTCTATGTAACATTTATGGTAAACAAAGATGCTGCAAGAAACATACTTCTAGATGAAGATGTTGCAAGTGGAACAGCCAAGGGTGTTGGTAAAGAAAACATTGCGGAAATTAATGGTTACAAATCATATTATGGCCAAAAAGCAAAAGCTCCAAATACAGGCAATTCACAAACACAACAAGAATATAAGACTGGAGATATAGCAGGTATAGCAGATTGCAACTCTACACCAGGTAACCTAAACCCAACAGATGTACCAAAAGACGGAGTAATCAAGTATGAAAACTTCGAAAATGATACAGATAAAGCTCCAAATATTAGAATTATTCTAAACAGAGATAACTTAAGAACAGTAGAAGGAACGGTATTTGAGGATACTAGAAATGTAGATGAACAAAATGCAAGAGTCGGAGATGGACTAAAAGACAATGAAACCGGAATAAACGGTGTAAGAGTACAATTAGTTGAGTTAAGACAAGGAAAAGACGGAAAAATATATGAGTATATATGGAAAGAAGTTCTTTCTGGAAACACTGATTCAACAACACCAATTATAAACAACAGTGGTTTAGTACCAAATTATACAATAGACACTGCAAATGCTGATGGAAAATACAAATTTACATCATTTGCACCAGGTAACTACATTGTAAGATTTATATATGGTTCTGGTGAAAGCACAGTTCTCGGAACAACGTATACAAATTATAACAATGGAAACGAAGAAGAAAATCCTGTAACAAACTTATATGCTTCACAAGAAGGGTATAAGAAGAAAACAGAAGGAAGTGGATACTCTGCTTCATCTGCAAACATAGGATTAAACAAGAATTCTTATAATGGTCAAGACTATAAATCAACTTCATATCAAGTTGGTGTAAACAATGGCTCAGGAGCATACACGAACAATAAAACAGGTTCATATGAATATAACTTTAGAGAAGCAGACAAAGGACAATATTCAGATGCCAAAGATATAATGAACAAGGATGATAATGTTGTAAATGTTGCACCAAATGCAGATTACTTAGTAAACTGCAACAATGCAAGAAAAAATGTTGAGGCTTACTCTAATGGAGATATGACAAACAACTTAGCAGAAATATTAGCTTCTTATGAAAGCATACCAGAATATAATGGTACAAAATATACTGCTGAAGAAATGAAAAACTTGTTAAATGAATTTATGAAAAATACATATATGATTGCAGAATCTGGAAAAATAGATGTGAACTTCGAATATAACAGAAATGGTGAAGAACCTGGAGTAACAAATACATCTGGTACAGGACATGACAATATAGGTAAAGAAAATTATCAAATGGCTGGCTACTATGTATTAAAAGACTTAGATTTAGGTTTAGTACAAAGACCAAAGGCACAGCTTAAAGTTACAAAACAAATTACAAATGTTAAATTAACACTTGCAAACAATAGCACATTATTCGATGCATCGGCTAGAGCAACAAACGTATTATGGATAGATCATAAAGCACATGGACAAGATACAGATAACGTGTACAGTACAGACAAGAACTACAACAATAGTTTAATGCTAAACCCAGTAGTAAGACAAAACTCTACAAATAAAGGTAAAGTACAACTAACGATGGATGAAGAATTGATGCATGGTTCAACACTTCAAATAACATATGCTATAACAGTAGCAAACGTTGGTGAAGTTGACTATAATGAAGAACAATTCTACTACACGGGAAAAGTTGCAGACACAAGCACAATAGTAAAAACAGATCCAAAAGTTTTAGTTGACTATGTTGGAACACAAGTAAATGATTACAATTCAAACGATGATAACACGTCAACAAGAAATAACTTACAATTTAACAAGGCTCAAAACCAAAATTGGAATACAATTTCAAGTGCAGACTTGTTAAACAATGGATTGTTAAATACTGGATTAAAAGATAATGTTAATAAGTATACAGACGGTCACATTATAACAACAACAGCTGCTTCGAAAGGTTTAATACCAGTAATTGCAGACCAAAGAAATGTAAAAGACAAAATTGCCAAAGCATTTAAAGATGACCCAATGAACGCATTAAACACTGTAAACAGTACACAAAGTGTAAGTGGAGTACAATTAATATTAACACAAATGATTACTCAAGACAGTAGTAGTGATGACAGAATATATAACAACATGACAGAACTTGTAACAACACAAAATACAGTTGGTAGAAAAATGTCATACTCAGTTGTAGGTAACCAAGACCCAACAATGGAACCACGCGAAATAGATGCAGACGATTCTCAAGAAGTAGTAATATTACCTCCATTTGGTAACACACATCTATTCTACGTATTAGGCGGAGCAATAGCCCTAATCTTAATCGCAGGAATAACAATAACATTGGTAGTATTAAAAAAGAGAAAATAATCTAAACAATAAAAATTAGAGATATGTGAAAACATGTCTCTAATTTTTTTACTATATAGAGTTGTTTGGAATTTATTTGATACGATTAATTAGTCTGACTTAAAAATTATTTTTGATATAGGAATTATAAAACGATTTAAAACTTCTTGAACCGTGAACAACAAAATGTATGTAAACTGTTTTTGAATCTTCAGAAATATCATAAACTATTCGATACTTTTTATAAATGAGTTCTCGTAAATGTTTATCTGGAAGTTCGGGAACATATCTACCTAAATGTGGAGCTTTTTCCAACTCATATATGCGAGAATATATGCTTTCGGAGGTTTCATTCGCATATTTAATAGAGTCATGTGATATATATTCAAAAATAGAATCTATATCTTCATGAGCCTCATTTAACATGAAAATTTGCATATTTTTTCCTCATCCTTTCTTTAGATTCTTCAATAGACATTACTCTACCATTTTTTATATCATCTTTACTTTTTTGTAATTTCGAATGTAGATATAAAGTATAAACTGCATCGTCCCAAGTTGTATTGTCAGGTAAAGTATTGACTGTTGCAAGAATTTCTTGCTTTTCATTAATCATAAATTTCACTATCCTTTCTTAAAAAATCTAATAATAGTATAACACGAATATATTAAAAATACTATGCTTTTTGATTTTTATTTTCAAATTCAAAACGAGAAAACAAGTGATACCATTTTTGAAAGCAAGACCCGAGTTCGCCTTTTGAGGAGTTCGAAGGAGCTCCGACTAAGAACAATGTGTCGGGGCTAAAAAATGGTATCATTAGTTTTCTTTTTATGTACGAAACAATAGAAAGTTTTTCTAAATTTTTCATATTTTCTATTGACATAAACATACCAAAAATTGTATAATTAGTATAGTGTTGATAATATGGAATATTTTCAACAAAATTTAAATTTTATTAATCTCCAACGAGATAGCAAGGGTGGTTAATATTAATAAATTAGTAATCAAAAGTACTAAATAAAATAGGGAACATACAAAAGAACTAATTGACAAAAACAGCATAGATTGTCAATAGGTTTTTTGTTGTCTTTTTATGGTATTGATAAATTATCAAAAAAGAGGAATTTGGGAAAAGGAGAATTGAC